>Ga0209121_10000091_pt1 | contig 85852 bp, 84 predicted proteins | sample Cruoilmetagenom3_FD_187292 | JGI IMG/M metagenome (GOLD analysis project Ga0209121, IMG submission 187292) | Oil polluted marine microbial communities from Coal Oil Point, Santa Barbara, California, USA - Sample 3 (SPAdes) (version 2) | ecosystem: Environmental > Aquatic > Marine > Oil seeps ...
TTCTGCTTTGTAATTATTAAAAGCATTTGGGTAATCTTCAATTTTGTAACCATAAGATTTAAAAAGACTTAATAGAGGTAAAGGCTGAAAATGTACATTAACAGCAACGCCATTTTTAGCTATTTCATCAATAATAGCATCTCGTTGTGCCTCTGTAGCATCTTTAATACGTAAAGCGTATAAATGACAAGAAGATATTTTTTTATCGTTTTTAAAAGGAGGTAAGATAGCCCAGCTTTTAGTTGCGAAGTGTTCTTGGTAATATGAAAATATTTCTTTTCGTTTATCTAAAATGCTTTCAAAATACTCTGGTAATTGTGCTACACCAACAGCAGCAAGTAAATCTGGAAGATTCATTTTTAGACCAGGATATATAATATCATACCTCCAGCCACCAGCTTTAGATTTAGTAAAAGCATCTTTAGTTTGACCATTTAAAGAAAAGCAGCGTAAAAAATTATATTCCTCTTGGTTGTTAAAAGGTGCTGGTAGGTTTAAGCAAATGGCTCCGCCTTCTGCAGTAGTTACATTTTTTACGGCATGAAAAGAAAATACAGTAATATCTGTAGTGGTGCCAATAAATTTATTGTTGTACTGTGCTCCAATAGCATGTGCAGCATCTGCTATAACTACAATTCTTCCTAGTTTTTCTTGGTTTGGGTGTGTAGCATGAAAGAGGTCTCTAGCGTTATTTGCTAAACTATTTATGGCATCATAATCACAAGGCCATCCTGCTATATCTACAGGTATTATTGCTTTTGTGTCTTCTGTTATTGCTTTTTTAATACCTTTTAATGAGATGTTAAAATCATCTTCTGTATCTACCATTATTGGTGTTGCACCAACATGAATAACAGCTAAAGCAGTGGCAGCATAGGTGTAAGCAGGTATAATTACTTCGTCTCCTTCGCCAATGCCATACCATTTTAATGCTAGCATGAGTCCTGAGGTTGCAGAGTTTACGCCAAGAGCATTGGGTGTTTTTGTGTACTTACAAACCAGTTCTTCTAGTTTTTTTACTTTAGGACCAGTAGTAATCCATCCAGATTCTAAGGCGTCAGTAACTTCTTTAATAACATTGTTGTTAATAAAAGGAGGAGAAAATGGAATTTTCATCTTCGTTAAGTTTTATGATTAATAGCTTGGTTAAAGATATTAATATATTGCTTAGAAATGTTTTCTAAACTAAACTTTTCAACGTGTTTTAATGCATTTTGAGCTAATTCATTAGCTAAATTCTTGTCTGTAGCCAATCTTATCATGGCATTTGCTAATGCTTCAGAGTTTTTTACCTCTACTAATAAAGCTTCTTTTTCATGTCTGGCAAATTCTCTAACTCCTGTAACATTGGTGGCAACCATTGGTAAGCCAACTGCTGCTGCTTCTAATAAAACTCTAGCAAAACCTTCTCTAAAGGTTGGTAGTATAAAAGCGTCTGAAGATAATAATAGATCATACACATCATTTCTACTTCCTAAAATGTCTACAATATCTTGGTATTGGTTTAGTATTTCTTGGTTTAAGCGTTTGCTGTTTTCTTCTAAAGGACCAACAAGCAAAATTTTAAAATCATGGCCTTTATCTTTACAAATTCTAGCTGCTTCTAAAAGGTTTATAATTCCTTTTTCATACACTAATCGTGCTACACATATAAAGGTAAAAGGAGTGTTGTTGCGTTTTGCTGTTTTAGTAATGTTCTTTAATTCTATTCCACTACTAAAAATAAGCTTGTAGTTTTTATTGGTTATAAGATGGTGTGATTTGTATAAATCTTTATCGTCAAAATTTTGAAAAATGGTACTAAAAACGCGATGTTTTATGCTTCTATGAAGCGTGTAATACACCTTTCTTAATGTGTAACTGTATAGGCTGTTAGACATGAAAATAGTACCTAGTCCTGTTATGGTTCTTGTAATTGGTGTTTTTGTATTTTTTAAAGCTATTGGCAATAAAAAAGCAGGTTTGGTATCAAAGGTATGAATAACATCAAATTCATTTTTAGAAAAATAATCTTTGTACCATTTAAGTGTTTTTGCATCCGAAACAGGAGAGAAGTTTCTTACTAAGTTGTAAGGCACATAGTTAATGTAATCTGGAAACTTATGAGAGCTGGTTCCAAGAATGGTTACTTGAAAACCTGCATCTTTAAGATAGCTAGACAAGGAAATGCGCTTATGCACATCTTCACCACCAACAAGACAGATTCTTTTATTCATGAAATAAATTTACAACTAAAATAAGATAAGTTTTTAGTTTACTAAAATTTGTTCTACATTAGAATTGACAAAAAAGCTATTTATGTTAAAGATTGCTAGGTATTTATACCATAATACTTGGGTTGCTAAAACTGTAATTGATGCTGTATTACAAGTACACCAATATTACAGAACGCATTATATTGATGATGCTACTTTTTTAAAGCAAAATTTTAAAAAACGCTTCGGAAGAACCTTAGATTTAAACAATCCTAAAACTTTAAATGAAAAGCTTAATTGGTTAAAGCTTCATGATAGAACGCCTTTACATACCATTTGTGCAGATAAGTTTGAGGTGCGAAAGTATGTAGAAGAAACTATTGGCGAAAAATATTTAATTCCGTTAGTGTTTCAAAGTTATAATACGCAAGATGTTAAAGCTTCTAATTTTCCTGATTTCCCGTTTATAATTAAAGCAAACCATGATAGTTCTGGCGGAATAATTGTTAGAGATAAAACCACTATAGATTGGCAAAAAACACAAAAACACTTTAAAAATTTACTCAAAAAAAATTATTATTATTCTGGTAAAGAGTGGCAATATAAAAACATAAAACCTTGTGTTATAGCCGAAAAACTTTTGGTAAATGAAGCAGGAGATATTCCTTTTGATTATAAAATACATTGTTTTCATGGCAAAGTAGAAGTCATACAAGTAGATATTGATAGATATACCAACCATAAACGTAATTTATATGATGCCAATTGGAATTTATTACCATTTACTTGGTCTTTATGGAAAGATAATCAACCGCTTTGGGATAACGGAAGAGATTTAGAGAAACCAAAGAATTTAAACGAAATGCTTACTGTTGCAGCAAAACTATCTACGCCTTTTTGTTATGCAAGAATAGATGTGTATGATTTTGAAGGTAACGTGTATTTTGGAGAAGTTACTTTTCATCATGGAAGTGGCTTAGAAACCATTTATCCTGAAAAGTATGATTTAGAATTAGGAAACCTATTAGATTTAAGTACAATAAAAACAAAAGCGTAATTATGAAGCAATTAATATCTAACTTTTACCATAATACCAGATTTGGGTTTGCTGTTATTCAGCCATTTAAAAATGTATACGAATACTTACGCTATGCCTTAGTACCTGATAAAACAGTTATTGAAAAAGAGTTTAAAACCAATTTAGGATACACGCCAAACTTTGAAAATCCGCAAACTTTTAATGAAAAACTACAATGGTTAAAATTAAATGACAGAACACCTTTACATACTATTTGTGCAGATAAATACAAGGTTAGAGATTATGTTAAAGAAAAAATAGGCGAGGAGTACCTAATTCCTTTAGTGTTAGAAACTAAAGATGTACGCGATATTGTACCAGAAAATTTACCAGATTATCCTTTTATTATAAAAACCAATCACGATAGTTCTGGCGGAATTATTGTTAGAGATAAAAGCAAGCATAATTGGATAAACGTGCAAAACACACTCGCTAAGTTTTTAAATATAAACTACTACTACAGATATAAAGAATGGCAATATAAAAATATTGAACGTAGAGTAGTAGTAGAAAAATTATTGATGGATGAAAATGGAGGAATTCCGTTTGACTATAAAATGCATTATTTTAATGGAAAACTTGTTTTTACGCAAGTAGATATTGATAGACAAATAGACCATAGACGTAATTTGTATGATGCCAATTGGAATTTACTAGATATTCAATGGATTTACAAAACTGGACGTGATGTAGAAAAACCAAAATTGTATGACAAAATGGTTGCTTTAGGAGAAACCTTTGCAAAAGACTTTTGTTATATACGTGTAGATTTTTACCATGTTAATGATAAAATATATTTTGGTGAATTAACGTTTCATGCAGAATCTGGTTGTGGTGCTTTTACTCCAGAACATTATGATGCAGATTTCGGAAAATTATTGAAGCTACACAAAACTGTGGTTAGTTAATTTATATACAAATTGACATACCATTTTTGAAACGTATAAAACGTCCACACCTTATAACTGTTGTCTTCTTTACCTGTTAAATGGTTTTTTACTAACTGTTGAATGTAATCTATATTAAAGAGGTTTTGCTTTTCTAATAAAGCAGTTTCTATATAGCTTTCTAGTTCTTTTTTTAATCCAGAACGCAACCAATCACCAACAGGAACGACAAATCCTTTTTTAGATTTTTCTAAAAAACCTTCAGGAAACTCCTCTTTAAACGCTTCTTTTAAAATGTGCTTTTTACTAAACCCTTTTAGCAAATAATCTTCTGGTAAGCTGTTGGCAAATTCCCAAAGCGATTTGTTTAAAAAAGGCGCTCTGCACTCTAGTGAGTTTAGCATGCTTGTTCTATCTACCTTTACTAGCATATCACCTTCAAGACTCATCATTCTATCAATTTTTCGATATTCATGAACTGTTTTAGGTTGTGTAATGTTAGACTTTTCTTTGTAATAGCTAAAAACACTTGTTTGTATGCTATTGGTTTTTAAAAGTTTTTCGGTATCGTTAGAAAATCCTAAGGAAATAATGTTCCAATAATGTTCGTTGTTATAGTTTATTGCATTAACAAACTTTTTTAGCTTAAAACGTTTTCCTCTATTGTCATCTTTGGTAGTTAGCAGTTTGTTTAAAATACGCTTTGAAGCATGATGTAAAAAGGCAGGAACAACGTTTGTGTACTTGTTGTTTAGTTTGCCAATATAGTATTTGTTGTAACCACCAAAAACCTCATCACCACCATCACCTGTTAAGGCAACTTTTACAAAATCTCTTGTTTTATTAGCTACTAAATAAGTTGGTAAAGCAGAAGAATCTGCAAAGGGTTCATCAAAATTTAAAAGAATTTCATGAATGTTTTTTTTAATGTCTTTTTCTGAAATAATAAACTCATGATGGTTACTATTAATCAGTTTTGCTACTAGTTTTGATTTGTCTGTTTCGTCAAACGAAGCTTTATCAAAACCAATAGAAAAGGTTTCTATTTTTTGATGGTTCATTTGTGATAAACCCAAACTTACAATAGAAGAATCTACACCTCCAGAAAGAAAGGTGCCAAGCGGAACATCACTAATAGAACGACTTTCAATACTTTGAAGCATTCGGTTTTTTAGTTCCTTTTTTGCTTCCGCGAAAGCGATATTTTGTTTTTCCTTTTTAATAGTATTTATTTTATGTATTTGAAAACTGTGGGTATTTACATCATAATCGATATAATGATTGGCTTCTAGCTTAAAAATATTTTCATAAATAGTAAAAGGAGCAGGAGTGTAGGTGAGCCTAAAATATAGGTTTAAACCTTGTTTAGAAATTTCTGGCTTGTTGTCAAGATTGTTTATGATGGATTTTAACTCAGAAGCCCAAAAGAAATTTTCGTCATTTTTATAGTAATACAAGGGTTTTTCGCCAAAAAAATCACGACTTATAAAAACTTTGTTTCGGTTTTTGTCATAAATGCTAAAAGCAAACATACCATCTAAATCAGCAAAGCTGCTTTCTCCTTGTGCTTCGTAGAGTTTTAAAATTACTTCTGTATCTGATTTTGTTTTAAAAGTAACCCCTTTGTTTTCTAATTGTTTTTTTAAGATTTGGTAATTGTAAATTTCACCATTAAAAACAATAACAATGCTTTTATCGTGATTGTAAATTGGTTGTTTTCCTGTGCTTAAGTCAATAATAGAAAGTCTTCGCATAGCCATAGCTACAGTGGTTTTTTCGTGATTTTCTATACAAAAACCATCTTCATCTGGTCCACGATGATAGATTAGCTGATTCATTTTTTTTAACGAATTGCTAATCTCTTCAGGAGTACTACTCTTGCTTATTATGCCGTTTATTCCACACATAAATGCGTATCTATTAGTTGTTTTAGTTGTGTACCTATTACAGAAATATCAAACTGTTTTGCTTTATTAAAACTTAGCTCGCTATATTTTTTTCTTACTTCTTCGTTGTTTTTATAGTAGGTAACTGCCTTTGCTATACCTTCCTCATCATCTACATTTACTAGTAATCCGTATTTTGCTTTAAAAAAGCCACCAGTTTCAATTTCTACTTTTTTATTGTCGTTTAATAGCTCTAAAGGCCCAGATTTGCAATTGGTAGCTATTACAGGAACTCCTAAAGACATGGCTTCCAGGATTACGTTAGGAAACCCTTCAGAAAGAGATGTTAATACTAAACAATGGTGTTTTAGTATTTCATGGTCTATAGTGTCACTGTTTCCTTTAAAAGTAACGGCTTTATTAAGGTTTAACGTGCTTGTGAGTGTTTTTAATTCTTCTTCAAGAGAACCAATTCCGTAAATATTTAAAGCTACGGTTTGGTCAATAAGAGCAATACTTTTTATTAAACTTTTTTGGTTTTTTACAGGATTTAACCTTCCTACAGCTACAATTTTAAAAGGTTTTTCAGTATTAGAATATTCTAAGAAACTAGGTTTTTCTTTGCGTGTATAAATAGGGTTGTAAACAATATGTTTAGGTATTTTTACATCAAAATTGTTTTCTAAATCATGATTTATATGTACAGAATTTGAAAAAAGACTTGTGTTTTTGTTGTAAAAATAACTAACCAATAGCTTGCCAAACTTACCATATGTTTTTGAAGGGAAACAACGTTCGCTAATAATGGTTTTTAGTTTTGGTTGAAACATTTTAGTAAGCCCATTGATAGTATTTTGCTTGATTAAAAAGGAAATACTTACTTCTATTTTGTGTTGCTTTATTATTGTAGGATATTTATATACACTAGTTAAAAAGGTGTTTAATTTAAATAAAGAAGAATTATCATATCGTTCTTGTTTGGTAGATAAACAAATAATTTTCACCTCTTTATGTATAGGTAAATCTATATTGTTGTACATAAGTACCAAAGTAACATTGTAGTATTTTATAAGTTCATTACAAAGCCTAGAAACTACACGTTCTGTGCCACCATAACCTATGGATGCTACAAATAGGGAAATGTTTTTTTTGTTAGTCATTAATAGATATGTCTTTACTTAAAGCTTCTGAAAATATTTCAGCACCAACGTCAGACATGTGTGCTATGTCTATCCAGTAATCTGTACTGTTATTGTCTTTAAAAAAATTACTATAGTCATGATATTCAATATTTAAATCTTCTAATACTTTACGCAAAGCATTATTATCTTCAGGGCATTTATCAATATACAATGGAGTAGTAATTGTTATTAATTTTTTATTGTTATTAGTGCAAAAAGTTTCTATTTCTTTTAAATAGCTATTAAATAAAGGGTTTAGCTTTAAATTGGTTTTACACTCAATACTATCATTACGAGCTAGTATTTTTTCAAATATTTCTTTTTGCGTACTATGTACTTCCATTGGGTCATAACCATAATAATGTTCTAAGTCATATTTAGGAAATACAGCATTTTTTAAAATACCTAATACCAATCCGTTATAATCTATACACCAATAAAAATTTTGTAGAGGGTTTGTTAATTCGGCTCTATCTAATTCTTCTTTGATAACATCATTAGTATGGTATTTTACCATTAAGGTTTTAGTTTCTTCTCTGTTGTAATATTCTCTATAAGCAACATTAGGATCTACATGCAGAATTACAGTTTGTTTAAGATCTTTAGGAAGCAATTTTATTAAGGTAGCACTGTAAGCAATAAACTTACCGTCTACTCCCATATTATAACTAGAGGCATTTAGTTTTTTAACATCTATATGGTGATTTGCTCTAGAACTACCAAAAACAATAAGTTTTGTAGTGTCTTTTATAGCTAAGTAATGGTTTAATTTACCAATAGCTTGACCAGAGTAAACGGTATCACTAATTTTAGTTATTGTGAAATACGCTATTTTATCTATAATAAAAGATACAACAACAATAAAGCCTATTAATTTAAGTGTATTTATGATTTGTTTTTTGTTCATAACATTTAAAATTGAAAATAAATAAAGTTATTAGATGTTGAGTAAAACAAGCTTATAAGCAGTATGATTACAGAAATAACAGCACCAAGTTTTATTGGTGTAAGTCTTCGACCTAAAGTTTCTAGTTCTTGCTTTGATCTGTATAAATATAAATCTAAAGACATACCAATTATGAGCATAGATAAACCAGTAACAATGGCGTTAGTATCACCAATAAACGGAATTTTAAAATCGAAGAAAATTAGTTTTTTAATAATAACTCCTGCAGCTTCAAAATCTTTAGCTCTAAAAAACACCCAGGAGAGGAGTACTACCCAAAAAGGATATACGTAACCAAACCAACCAGCATTTTTTATTTTTAAGGCCGAGAATATAATTTTTTCACCTACAAGTAATAAACCATGAATAGCTCCCCAAATGGCGAAATTCCATGTGTTTCCATGCCAAAGACCTCCTAATATCATGGTGAGCATTAAGTTTCTAAAGGTAAAAAGTGCTGTACCACGACTTCCGCCTAAAGAGTAATATAAATAGTCACGTAACCAAGAAGAAAGTGAGATATGCCAACGTTGCCAAATATCTGATATAGAATTTGAAAAATAAGGAAGATTAAAGTTTTGATTAAATCTGAAGCCTAATAGTTTGGCACTACCAATGGCAATATCTGAATAACCTGCAAAATCAAAATATATTTGATACGAATAAAATATGGTAGCTAGAAGCAGTGTACTCGAGTTGTGTACGTCTGGACTAGCATAAATAGAATCTACATATACTCCTAAATTATCTGCAATTACTACTTTTCTAAATAAACCTACAGCAATTTGAAAAACACCATCATGAAACCATTTTTGTTTAAACTTTCGTACGCTTTCAATTTGCGGCATTAGGTTAGAAGCTCTTTCTATTGGTCCTGCAACTAACTGCGGAAACAAGCTTACAAATGTAAAAAAGGCAACAATGTTTTTTGTTGGTTTTAGTTTATCTCTATAAATATCTATAGTATAACTTAAGGTTTGAAAGGTATAAAAACTAATACCTACAGGAAGTATAATATTTAAGGTTACATGATCTACTTGCCAACCAAAAAGCAGCATCATTTCTGCAAAACTTTCAGTAAAAAAGTTGAAATATTTAAAAGCAGCTAAGAGGCCTAAATTAGAAAATAAACTTAAGCGTAGCCAGTTCTTTTTTGCTTTTGCAGAATTGGTTTCATAGATTTTAATTCCTATATAATAGTCTATAAAAGAGCTATATATAATTAAAGAAAGAAAGGTCCAATCCCAATAGGCATAGAAGACATAACTAGCAATTAGTAAAAGTAAGTTCTGCTTTTTAAGGTCTTTATTAAGCAGCCAATACAGTATAAAAACTGTAGGTAGGAATATTAAGTATTCAATGGAGTTAAATAGCATAAGTTGTGGTTAGTTTAATAAAAAGTTCTTCATATTGATTAATAATTTTTTCACTATTAAAGTTGCTAACAACTATTTGGTTTACTGTTTTAGGAGAAAATGTATAGTGTTTGTTAAGTTTGGTTAGTTCCTTAACACATTCTTCTACTGTATTTACAATAAAACCGTTTTTACCAGTTACAATAATTTCATTTATTCCGCCAGGAGCATTAAATGCAATAATGGGTGTGCCAACAACGCAGCTTTCTATTAGAGCATTTGGGAAACCTTCAGAATAAGAACCAAGTAAAAACACATCACTCTTTCTTAAATACTCTTCTACATTTTTAGTGTAATCGATTTGAGTTACCTGATTTTCAATTCCTTTGGTGCGAATTAAATTTACAATATTTTCTTTTTCATTTCCATTTCCTATCATAAAATATTGAAAAGGAAATGCTAATTGCGATAATACTTCAATAATTCTGTCATGACCTTTTTCTTTACTTAGCCTACCAACAGTAATGATTTGAAGCGGTTTGCTAGTGTCTCTTCCTTGCGTTTTAGGCGTTGTATTTGTTGTTATTGGGTTGTTAATCAAGGCTGTTTTACTCTTTAAAACGCCGTAATTAGCAATCATATCTTCTAGCATGTCTTTAGATTGACATATTAAACAGTCTACTAATTGGTATGCTTTTACAATTAGTTTTTTAGACAAATTAAGTCGGTTACCTCTGTCATGTTGTGCTAATACACTTAAAACATTAGCCTCTCTAGCAACAAATTTTATTTTAGGAAATGCTATAGATATATATGCAATAATGGTGTTTAAATGAAAAATAGAGCTTACTACCACATCTGGTTTTTGTTTTTTTAAATGTTTAGTAATAGCCATTATAGCTTTTAACACTCTTGCTTTATTTAAATAAACTACATGTAAATCATCGACTTGGTATACTGTATCTTTTTCAAAACCAACCACTAAAAGTGTAGCTTCAAAAGTTTCTTTATTTAAATTTTTGGCTACAAAAGACAAAATACGCTCTGCACCACCAGCAGCTAGTGAGGGAATTACAAATGTTATTTTAATCTTTTTTTTGCTCATTATTGTATAGAAAAAGTGTTTCCGTTTTTATCTAACCATTGTTTAAGTACTAGTAATTTCCAGATTAGTGGATATCTATTCCATGTACCTTGCATGTGTTGGTTTATGCGTAATTGTACTTCTTTTACGTTTATATTTGGTATTTGTTTTAGGGTGTCTTCGGTTAAAGTATCTAGTACAAAATCTTTAAGATCTGCTCTAAACCAATTGGCAAAAGGCATTGTAAAACCAGCTTTTGGTCTGTTAAATATTTCTTTAGGTACATGCTCATAAAGCACATCTTTTAAAATGCGTTTTTGGTTGTTTTTTTGGTACTTAAACTCTGTAGGTAAGGATCGTGCAAACTCTACAATTCTATAATCTAAAAGAGGTGCTCTTGCTTCTAGAGAATAAGCCATTGTTGCTCGGTCTACTTTGGTGTTAATATCCCAATTTAAATAGGTTTTTAAGTCGAAATCTGAAATACGTTCGACTAAGTTTTTATTCGATTCTTTTAAGTATTTTACTTCGGAAACATTGGTGTAATCATTGGTGTTTTGTAACCAAGAATTATCAATTCCGCTACTAATAGCCAAGTATAAATCGTTTAACGAATCCTTTTGAAGTCCTTGCGCAATCATCTTTAATTTATAATACGGAAGACTTCCAATAAGCGTAGCTGCAAATTTTCTTAATCCGGAAGGAATAGCATAAAGTGCTTCTACTTGTTTCATCCATTTATAACGTGTGTAACCAATAAAACTTTCGTCACCACCATCACCAGAAAGTGCTACTGTAACTTGTTTTCTAGTGTGCTTAGCTAATAACATGGATGGTATTGCAGAAGCATCAGCAAAAGGCTCATCATAATAATGACTAAAATTGTCTATTAAATCTAATCCTTCCGAATAATTACAATGTATCACGTGATGTTCTGTTTGTAAATGATCTGCTACTTGTTTTGCATATTTACTTTCATCAAATCCTTTTTCATCGAATTTTACAGAAAACGTTTTTATTTTACTATTTGTGCTTTTAGATGCTAAAGCAGCAATAGCAGAAGAATCTATTCCGCCAGAAAGAAATACACCAACTGGAACATCAGCAAATAAACGTATACTAGATGCGTCTTTAATTAAATAGGAGAGTTCTTGTTTTGCTTCTTCATAAGAGCCTGTAAATAGGCTATTGTTGTTTTTTGAAATATCCCAATATTGTGATTTGCTAAAAGTATTACTTGTTAAATCTAAAGTAAAAGAGTAGCCTGCTTCTAGTTTTTTTATTTCGTTAAATATAGAAAGCGGATCAGGTATATTTCCCCAAGTTAAATACTGTGAAATTGCTTTGCTAGATATGGATAAACTCTGGTGATGTAATTGAATAGATGAAATCTGACTTGCAAATTCAAAACCATTTTTGCCTAAATAGTAATAAAATGGTTTTTGACCCATTCTGTCTCTAGCGCCAAATAAAAGTTGTTTTTTTTCGTCATAAATAACAAAGGCAAACATGCCATTTAGTTGTTTTATAAAATCCTGGCCATATTCAAGATAAGCAGCACAGATTACTTCTGTATCACTAGTTGTGTTGAAAGCATATCCTAGATTTTGTAATTGTTTTTTTATTTCTAAAAAATTATAAATCTCGCCATTAAAAACAATATGTATGTGTTTGTAAACAAACGGTTGGTTAGATCTTGGATCTAGATCTATTATAGACAATCTATTATGGCCAAAAATGATGTTTTCGTTTTTACCAATAAAAGTAAAACGTGTAGCATCTGGACCTCTAAAAGAGGTTCTGGCAAGTTTTTCTTTTACTTGCTGAGGATTGTATTTTATTGTTGAACCGTATATACCACACATAGTTATTCTGTTATTAAGTTTTCTTCATTTTCAGTATCCATACTAAGTCTTGTGTACAGCCATATGGTGAAAAATAGAATGATATAGTTGTAAAAATAATTATGCGAAACCATTAAATACGAAGCCATTATTAATGACATGTATAGGTATTCTGGATTGGTAGAAAAGTGCCTCATACTTTTAAAAACCATACTAGTGTAAAATATAAACAATAGTAAAAAAGGAAGTATTCCAGCTTCGCCTAATACCATTAAATAGGTGTTGTGTACACCAACTTTAATACCAACAGTATCTCCTTGATGTCCTTGCATAGATCCATAACCATTACCAATTAAAGCATTATTTAATATAGCGTCTGTATAAAGTGCCCAGGTTTCTTGTCTAGATTCTCTAGTTATGGTTGTGGTCTTTACTTCGCCTTCGCTAAAAAAACTTTCAAGCGCATTAAACCTATCTTTATTAAGTTGAAAAGCAGGAGTGTTTATAATGATAACAATACCTACTGCACCAACAAGTAATCCAATAATATTTTTTTTGTTGGCAAATAACGAGGTTATATTTACCAATAATAAAAGCAGTAAGAAATAACGAGAAAGTGTAGCAATACCTGCTAATGTGAATATTAATTGCGCAATTAATTTAAGCTTTTTGTTAGCCAATCTATAGGTAAAAGCAAAGCCTAAAATACAGACTAATCCTGCGCGATTAGGATTTATATAAAAACCAGCATATCTACCATATTCGTCAGAAAACACCAATGCGTTTAATATTACGCTCATAGCACCTATTACTAAATAAAAACAAGCTTGGGCATTTGTAGTGTTTTTAGCAACTTCTGTAACCGATAAAATAAATAAAAAGTACCTGAAAATATCTTTAATAAACATTTCTAATTCGCCTGTAAAGCTAAACCCAGAAATAGAGTAGTAGAGTATTCCTATTATTAGTAATGCAATTAATGGTTTACTTTTTTTAATGAAAAAATAGTATAATGCTAAAGAAACCAAAGAAAGTGCAGCTGCTAAAGAACCTAATGCAGGATTAAAGGATATTAAACCAAATGTAGGTAGGTTTAATATGGTTAATGCAAGTATGCTATGTTTTAGTATTTCTTTCATGTAGCTAAAACTTTTTGCTGATTTGTAGTGTACTTTAAATATACTAAACTTCTAAACATTTGTAATAAGGCTGTACATAATGCAATACCAAACACACCATAGTATTTCATTAAAACAATATCTAAAATGATGTTTAAGATGACTGTTACAAATGAAATGTAAGCCATAAAAGCGTTTTTATTAATACTGGTTAAAAATCTAACAATAATGTTTCCGCAGATAGTAAAAGGCAGGCCTATTAAAAACATACGTTGAATGTTTGCTACTATTTTGGTGTCTTCTGATGAAAATTCATTTCGTTCAAAAAATAATTCTACAATAAAATCTGAAAGAAGAATAAGCACTACGCTTACTACAATTAAGCCAAGAAATAAACGCTTTAAGATATAGTAGAGCTTTTTAAATGCTTCGTCTTTATTGCTTAAAGATAGTTTTGAAAAATAGGGAAGTAGCACGTTTCCTAAAGCCATTACAATTATTGCCGTAAAAAATGCAGGAATACGTAATCCGTAATTTAAAGCAGTAATAGAGCCTATAATTAATTGTGCTGCAAAAAACTGATCTGTAACAGAAATTAATCCTGTTAAAAAGCCAGAAGATACTTTTGCAGGAACCTGCTTAAACATGGTTTGTGTATGCAAGCCTAAAAAATCGGGTTTAGAAATTTTTATAATTTGTTTGTGAATAGCTACTATTAGTAAAAAAATAAATTGTGCTATACTACCTATAAGCATACCAACAGCAAGTACTTTTTCTTGTAATTGTTCTTTAAAAAAAAGAAGACAAATTATCATGGCTATTGAAGTAAGTACAGGATATATAGATGCGAATTTAAACTCATCATAAATATTTAATAAGCCACTTAGTAAGGAGGCAAATCCCCAAAAAAGTATACAAGGTAAAAGATAGTATAACTGTGTTGTAATTAAAGCGTAGTATTCTGAGGTATGCCCTTTAAAAAAAGTTTCTAAAAAAACATCTGTAAATAAATACGATATAATAATAAATACACCTGCAACACTAAGTGTTATAATAAAACTAGCAGACTGAAAAGCGCCAAGATTGTTTGTAGATTTTTTTTCGGCTATATAATTAGGTATAAACACTGCTTTAAAAGCGTTTAAGAAAACCTCATTAATAAATCCTGGTAGTAGTGCAGCTATAAAAAAAGTATCTAATAACTCAGACAAACCAAAAGAGCCTGCAACAATAATTTCTTTATAGAATCCTAGTCCTTTTACTAAAATACTAATTACAGCTACAGTAATAACATTAATTACAGTAGGATTTTTTATTGCCTTTTTAAAGGATGGTATGTAGTTGGTTATTTTCAATGAAATTTATAATAGTTTTTTTAAGGGCCAGCCAATGGTGAAAATGGCTTTTAATAACTTGCTTTTAATAGCTTTTTGATAGTCTTTTAAGTTAAATTCTAAATATTGTGATGCTCTTAATAAAGTATATACACGTTTTAAAAAGAGTAGAGGTTTTTTGTATAAATAGTCTTGATAATACCAGTTTAAAATAGATAAGGAATATATAGCCATGCCAAAAGCATCTTTTTCGTGATTTTGAATAGAAATAGCATTTTCAGTATCTAAATAATAAGTTCTTAGTGTTGTGTTTATGTATTTGGTTTCAAAGCCTTGTTTGGCAATGAGCTCCCAAATAACACCTTCAGGTATATAACCACGAGAAAAAATATTACTGTTAACCTGAATGTTTTTTAGAACTTCAGTTTTAGTAAATCCCCATTTTTCTGAAGCATTGGGTTGCTCCATTTGTTGCTTAAAGGTGTTACTGTAATACGGAGAAGTTTTAAAAGGCTCACCAACTAAATTACCAAATTGATCATTACATAAACAAGTAACACCACTTATGGTTTTTTGTCTTTCTTTAGGTATAGCATCATATTCGTCTTTAAATACTTGTAAGGCATCTGCAGTACATTCATCATCCGAATCAAAAGGTAAAATAAAAGCTCCTTTAGCAATTTGTATAGCTTGCATAAAACAAGCCATTTTATGTTTATTAATGCTGTTGTTTATATAGTTTACAGGAAACGTGGCTGTTTTTATTAATTCTAAAGCTACTTCATGAGAGTTGTCTTTAGAGCCATCATTAATTAATACCAATTCAAAATCTTTAAAAGTTTGTGCATTTAAAGATTTAAAAACACGAGCTAGCGTATTTGCTCTATTGTAAATAGGAGTAAATATGGTAAACGTATAACTAAAGTTATGTTTTTCGTGTTCTTTATATGTAGGTAATAAATTAGTTAACTGCATTTTATTATAAAAATTTATAAATTAACTCTTTCCATGTATTTGCTATAGATGGAGCTTCAAACGGTTTTGTGCTACGCATTGCTTTTTCACTAAATTGAGTTTGTAAATTGTTATTATTTATTAGTGTTGAAAGTTTTTGTTCTAATGTTAATTGATCTTTTACAGGAATTAAAAACCCGTTCTCACCATCATTAATAATTTCTGAAGGACCAGAAGGACAATTTGTAGCTATACAAGAAAGCCCAAAATACATGGCTTCAATTAACGCATTAGGAAAACCTTCGTAGTTAGATGGTAATACAAATATTTTAGCACTGTTATAATAAGCCGAAACATCTTTTACATTACCAATAAAGACTACGCTGTCGTTGATTTTTAAATCATCTACAAGTTGTTTGTAAGCTTCTTTTTTATTGCCTTCACCTATAAGTAAAAGTTTCCAGTCACCTCTTTTAATGTTTGCAAAAGCACGTATTAAAAGTTCTTGGTTTTTTTGCTCTGTTAATCTGCCAACACAAATTATATGGTTTGATTTTATAGTTTGTATATTTCTTTGTGCTACTAACTCTTCGGCTAATGGGTTATTAATAATTTTAACCTTTTCTTCTTGTACGTATTTAGTAAAAAAGTCTTTTATCTCTTTGGTTTGTATAACAAGTGCATTCGTTTTTGGATAAATAAGCTTTCGCACTTTTACCCAAAAATTACTAATACTACCAAATTGCGGATGAATGCGTTCACTAATAATAGAAGGCACCTTGATTTGCTTGGCTATTAGTACACTATATATATTGGCTATGGTTGTAAAACCAATAATAATATCTGCCTTTTCTTTTAATATTACTTTTTTACAGGTGTTTTTTAATGCTAGATGATTAGCTATAGACTGAAAAAAAGAAGGAGTACTATTATATGTTTCTTTACAGAATACAACTTGTATTTCTGGGTTTAAATGGTAAAAAGGTTTACAAGCGTATAAAATCACAATAACTATATCAAAATCAAGTATTAGTTGATTAGTTAATGTAGAAACAACGCGTTCTGCACCTCCAGCTTTTAGGCTAGGTATTATAAAGGCAAGTTTTTTTCTTTTCAAAAAATTCTTGGTTGTACGATTAGGTACAAAGAGTAGTACATAATCTTGATTAATAGCTCAATAAATGTAATGTATTTTTAGATTTTAAAACAGTTAGTTAGTAGATATTAGATGAAATACCTCTTTTGTATATAAACTGTATTGTTATTTTTTCTTACACGTAGATAATCAGGTAATTAGCTTTTTTTGTTTTTTTTTCAATAAAAAAATCTATTTTGCAATTACTTGCGTATATATACTTTGTTTGTGTGCGTAAATTAGCTTGTAACAGATTGATTAAAAATCGATTAAGAGTGAATAAATGCCTACAAAATGCATAAAAAGTAATTCAATACTTACAAATTGAGTGTATTTCATCGAATAATTAGAATGTTTAATTTTTTTTATTTTCTTAAATTTTAGTTTAGCACCTGATTAATAGCAATATCCCTTAACAAAATGAATAAAAATTTAACGAAAAAGTTTCTGCCAAACAGAAAATTAAAAAAGGCATTATTATTTACTTTATTATCAAGTGTTACAGTTTTAAAAGCCCAAAATTATCCCGAACAAGAATTACTTTCTACAGTAAACTACGATTCCTACGAAGCACCTACAGGAGCATTTCCTGATTATTTAGAATCTTTTACCGAAAACTTATCTGGAAGCACAATTACCAGAATAAGCGATAAAAACGTTTTTGGTACCACTTCTATTAGAGTTAGACATAACTACGCAAAAGACCAAACATGGAATTCTGATGGATCTTTAATTAAATTAGCAGGTTATCCAGCAGCAATTTTAGATGGAGAAACTTTTGAGTTTTTATACTGGAGAGATATACCATCTTATGGTAGATGGGCTAATACAGAGCCTAATTATATGTATGGTACGCCTGGAAACCAGTTTGTTAAATTTAATGTGCTTAACAATACTAGAGTAACTTTAAGAACTTTTAGTGAATATTCTAGTTTAGATTTTGGTTACGGAGAAGGAAACCAGTCTAATGATGATAAATATGTTGGTTTAATTGGTCAAAACGGAAGCGATAGAACTCTAATAGTATACGATATTGAAGAAGATCAAATTGTTGGAACAAAAAATATAGGTTCTAGTGGTGATTTAGATTGGTTTTCTGTTTCACAATTAGGAAACTTTGCTGTTGTTTCTTGGAGAACAGATGGTTCTGGAGCTACTGCAGGTTTAAAATCTTACGATTTAAATTTTCAAAACGAAAGACATATATATGATATTACAGCGCATGGAGATTTAGGAATTGATGCATACGGAAACGATGTTATGGTTGCTTATGAAGGTCCTGATGGTTGGAGTAATGATTCTTATGTGTATTGTGCTCGATTAGATGGTCAAGGAGTAACTCCTTTATTTCAATACCCTGGAGGAATTTGGGGAGGACATATTAGTTGTAGAAACACAGATAGACCAGGTTGGGCTTATGTAAGCGAACAATGTTGTACTAGTCACGATGTTGCTTCTAGAGAAATTTTTGCCATTAAATTGGATGATTCAGGAATTATAGAGCGTTATACAAAACACAATAATGATGTTTCTCCAGGAAACGGACACTCTACTATGGCTGTTCCAAATAGAGATGGTACAAAAATTCTTTTTGCAAGTAATTGGGATGATAGTAGTATTATGCAAGATCCTAATCCTCCTGCTTGGGTTTTAGAATATCCACAATCGCTTTTAAGTACAAATGATAATGAAATAGAAGAAACTAGTAATGTACTTTCTGTATTTCCTAACCCTACAAGTAACGTAGTAACGGTTAAAGTATCAGGACAAAATAATACAGTTTCTGCAATACAATTACACGATTTTTTAGGAAGAACCTTAATAAATAAGGTAGTTAATAATGAAAACACATTAACAGTAGATTTATCTTCTTATCCAACAGGTGTTTATTTATTATCTGTTGAGATTAACGGAAAAAAAGAAACAAAGAAAATTATTAGAAATTAATCTTTCTAAACCACTAAAAAAAAGTTTCATAAATATTTATGAAGCTTTTTTTTTACCATTTAATATTTTTTAAAGTAGCAATACTATCACAATTTTCTACTGTAAGTATTACTTCTTTATCATCGATATAGCTTTCAATAACATAAATACCACAAGGTTTTTGTCTTGTATTGCTCATACTAAAATCTACATCTCCTTTTAATAGTGCTTTTTTAATGGTAGCACTATCTAATTTTTTTTCAGAAATAACAGAGTATATAGAGTCACTATACACTAGCTTTTTAGTGTTAATGTTTTTTATAACTCTGGCTTCAGGACCATAAGCACAAGATGTTTTTTTTCCGTTTAAGAAAAAAGCTAAAAGTACTAATCCTATAGAGAAACCTCCTAGGTAATAACCTATACGTTGTATTAATTGCACAATTAAAAAATAAGTAAGTTAATATCGCTATGTTTTAAATCGAACCATTCACCAACAGATTTGTTAGTTAATATTCCGTGGTAAAAGTACAACCCATTTTTTAAACCTTTATCAAATCTTAAAGAATTTTCTAGTCCACCATCTTCTGCAATTTTTAAAAGATAAGGTGTAAACATATTACTAATTGAAATAGAGGCAGTTCTAGCATATCTTGCAGGAATATTTGGTACACAATAATGTATCACACCATGTTTCACAAAAGTAGGGTGTTTATGTGTTGTAACTTCACTAGTTTCAATACATCCTCCCATATCAATACTTACATCTATAATAACAGCACCTGTTTTCATATTGCTTACCATGCCTTCGGTTACCACAATTGGCGCTCTGTTTTTTCCTCTAATAGCACCAATGGCTACATCGCATCTTTTTAAGGCTTTTGCTAAATTTTTAGGTTGTAAGGTAGAAGTATAAATAGTCATACCTAAATTGGTTTGCATTCTTCTAAGTTTGGTAATAGAGTTATCAAACACCTTAACGTTAGCACCAAGACCAATAGAGCTTCTAGCAGCAAATTCACCAACAGTTCCAGCTCCAATAATAACCACTTCTATAGGAGGAACACCACTAATATTACCAAACATTAGTCCGTTACCTTCATTAACATTACTTAATAATTCTGAAGCAATTAAAACAGCAGAAGTTCCTGCAATTTCACTTAAAGAGCGTACAGCAGGATAAGAGCCAACTTCATCTCTAATAAATTCAAAAGCAAGAGCAGTAATGCGCTTATTGGCTAAAGTTTCAAAATATTTTTTGGATTGTGTTTTTAATTGTAATGCAGAAATTAAGATACTCTGCGGATTTATTAAGTTGATTTGCTCTGGAGTAGGAGGTTCAACTTTTAAAACTATGGGACAACCAAATACTTTTGCAGTATCATTGGTTATTTCTGCTCCAGCTTCACTATAATTTTTATCACTAAATTTTGCTCCTTCACCAGCACCTGTCTCCATTAAAACTCTATGTCCATTGCTAACAAGTGCAGAAACAGCGTCAGGAGTTAGGCATACACGTTTTTCTTGAAATGCGGTTTCTTTAGGTATACCTATAAAAAGATTTCCTTTTTGCTTAAAAACCTCAAGAGTTTCTTCTTGAGGTATTAATTGTTGTTTAGTAAAAGGGGATAATGGTTTAGACATATATTGACTAATTAGTTTATTAGTCAAATTACGAATATTTTTTTTAAATTTTAATAGCTAATTTCTAAAAATACTGTTTTACTTTTCCCCAAACATTTCTTGGGCGTACAGTAAACTCTTCTTCTAGATCTTCTAATGTTTTATCTGCAGTATTAATTTTATCAAACATTTTAGCTCTTATAAGGTAAATAGATGGTATTACAATGGCCATAATTGGTACTAAATGTAATAACTGAAATTTATCTATATAAGTAATGTCTTCATTAATAATGGAAAATATTTGAAATATATACATGGCTATTGGTACTAATAAAGCATGATACCACCAATGGCGACAAGTAAAAAACCAAATTGTTATTAAAAATAAAGGAACAACCTTACCTGTTAAAGTCCAAGCTAAAACTAGAATATTTTGATAATAGTTACTATGGTACGTAAAAAAGTAAGTGTCCCAGACTTTTATTTCTGGAACACTTTCATATAAATTAAATAATAGAGGAGTAGAAGCAATAATTGTAGCAATTATACTTCCAAGAATAACTCCATCTCGTTTACCCATTCGATGGGACTTTAATCTTCCATTTTTCAATTTTTGTTGTTGTTTGTCCATCAATGTCTAATAAATTTGTTGCTTGAGCTGTAAAGAACATACCTCCAAATAGTGCGAATGCGATTAAATACTTTTTTGTTTTCATAATTATAAGGGATTTTTAATTAATTAATACCCTAAAATTATATAAACATGCTTTTTCGAATTGGACGCAAATGTTAAAATTATGTTAAAAACAGTGTTTTCCAAATTTTCGGTTACGGTTTTACCATAAAAAATGACTTTTATACCGAAATATTGTAGGAAAATTATTTCAAATACTCATTTTTGACTTTTATTTCGGTCTAATTTATTATAATTTTTCTAGTATTATCCTCATTTATTTCTAAAAATACATTGGTTGTATTTTCAGGAAAGAATTCTGAAGCCAATTCTGGCCATTCTATAAAAACCCAAACGTCTTCTTGTAAGTATTCCTCAAAACCCATATTGTATAATTCCTCAACAGACTCTACTCTATATAAATCAAAGTGATAAATTTTGGTGTTTGTAGCATTGTACTCATTTACTAAAGAGTAGGTTGGGCTTTGTACTTCATCTGTACTGCCAATTGTTTTTACAAGAGATTTTATGAGTGTTGTTTTACCAACACCCATAGAACCATGAAATAATATGATTTTACTTGTACTAGTATTTAAAAGTGTATTGACAACCTTATCAAGGTCATTTATTGTATAGTTTAATTCCAATTTTTTAATATTTATTAAACAAAATTATACATATATATAAATAATAAAAACGAACCTAGATGTTTTTTATAGGTAATACGTTTATAAGAAAAAATACTATTTAGGATTTAAAACAACAAAAGGTATAATCATTTCTTCTAAAGAAACGCCTCCATGCTGGTAAGTGTTTCTGTAATAGCTTACATAATGGTTGTAATTATTTGGGTAAGCAAAAAACAAATCGTTTTTAGCAAAAATAAATGAACTATTCATAGATATAGATGGTAAATGAATGCTTTTTGGGTTTTTTGCTACTAATACGTCTTTGGCTTCATAAGATAAGCTTCTACCTGTTTTGTATCTTAGGTTTAAGCTAGTGTCTCTGTCTCCTATAACTTTTGAAGGATTTTTTACATTAATTGTACCATGATCTGTAGTTAATATTAGTTTAAAACCTAATTGTTGTGCTTGTTGAACCATTTCTAATAACGGAGAGTTTTTAAACCAACTTTGTGTTAAAGATCGGTACGCTTTGTCATTAGAAGCCAATTCTTTTACTACATCCATTTCTGTTTTAGAGTGCGAAAGCATGTCTACAAAATTGTAAACCACAACTGTAAGATCGTTTTCTTTTAAGCTTTTAAAATTATCAACTAGCTTTTTACCATTTTTTAAATTGGTAATTTTATAGTATTCGTGCTTAAGGTGTGATAAGCCTAAGCGCTTTAGTTGTTCTCTTAAAAAATCTTCTTCGTGTAAATTTTTACCTCCTTCATCTGTATCGTTTTTCCAATATTCAGGATGCAGTCTTTCCATATCACTTGGCATTAATCCTGAAAAAATAGCATTTCGGGCATATTGTGTGGCTGTAGGCAGTATGCTGTAAAAAGGAATCTCTTTTTCCTTCTTATAATAATTATTTATAATTGGCTCAAATGCTTTCCATTGGTCATAGCGTAAATTATCAATAACTACTAAAAGCGTAGGTTGCTCTTTGCTAATTTCTGGAGCTATTTTATCTTTAAATAATGTGTGAGACATGGTAGGAGCATCTGTATGTGCTTCAAACCAAGAAGGGTAGTTTTTGTCTATAAATTTACCAAACTGTGTGTTGGCTTCATTTTTTTGAGACTCTAATATTTCAAACATTCCTATGTCTTCAATGTTTTCTAGTTGCAGTTCCCAATACACTAGTTTTTGGTATAATGCAGCCCATTCTTCAAAAGTGTTTACCATAGATAAATCCATAGCAATCTTTCTAAACTCTTGTTGGTAGTTTGATGTTGTTTTTTCAGATACTAATCTAGAATGGTCTAAGTTCTTTTTTAAACTTAATAATATTTGATTTGGATTTACTGGTTTAATAAGGTAATCTGCTATTTTGTTTCCTATAGCTTCTTCCATTATATATTCTTCTTCACTTTTGGTAATCATAACAATAGGAAGCGTGTCTTTTCTTTCTTTAATTTCGTTTAAAGTTTCTAGACCACTAAGTCCTGGCATGTTTTCGTCTAAAAAAACAATATCAAAATTAATATCGTCTAAAATTTCTAATGCTTCAGTACCACTTTTACAGGTAGTTACCTTATAATTTTTTTGTTCTAGAAAGATAATATGAGGTTTTAATAAATCTATTTCATCGTCAACCCAAAGAATATTTATATTGTTCATGTATATTTGTTTAGAAAATTGTAAAAAAATAAAGCTTGCATACTAATAACAAACTTAAAATATTAAACGACCCAATTTACGGATTTATTACTATACCAAATTCGTTAATTTTCGATTTAATTGAACATAAATATTTTCAAAGGTTACGCAGGATTACCCAAATGGGAATGTCTTACCTAGTATATCCTGGTGCACATCATACGCGTTTTCATCATGCTATTGGTTGTATGCATTTAATGCAAAAAACAGTGCAAGTACTACGTTTTAAAGGGGTTGAAGTTTCTTTAGAAGAAGAAAACGCATTGCTTATTGCTATTTTATTACATGATATTGGTCATGGACCATTCTCTCATGCTATGGAGCATAGTATTGTAAATAATGTGTCTCATGAGGAAATTTCACTGCTTTTCATGGAAACTTTAAACACAGAGTTTAACGGAAGTTTAACGTTAGCCATTAAAATTTTTAAAGGAGAGTACCCTAGAAAATTCATGTGTCAGCTAATATCTAGTCAAATTGATATGGATAGAGCAGATTATTTAAAACGCGATAGTTTTTATACAGGAGTTGCAGAAGGTAATATTAATAGTGAGCGTTTAATTACCATGCTTAATGTGGTTGATGATAGTCTTGTTGTAGAAGATAAAGGTATTTATAGCGTTGAAAAGTTTTTGGTAGCCAGACGTTTAATGTATTGGCAAGTATACTTACATAAAACAAGTTTAGTAGCAGAACAATTATTAATAAGAGTTTTAAAAAGAGCTAAAGAATTAACATTTAAAGGTGTAAAATTAGAAGCAAGTAAACCGTTACAGTACTTTTTAGAAAATGAAATTTCTTTAAATAATTTTAATACTAAAACACTAAACACCTTTGCAATGCTTGATGATTATGATATTGTTTCAGCAATGAAAGCATGGCAATTTCATGAAGATTTTGTGTTGCGTAATTTATGCGAGATGATAATTAATAGAGATTTGCTAAAGGTGAAGTTAAAAAAGAAAAAAATTAAATCTCAAATACTAGAACAACACACACAAAAACTTATGCAAGCGCATAATATTTCACAAGAAGAAGCAGATTATTTTGTGTTTACAGGAGAGATTTCTAACCAAGCTTATGAGCAAAAAAAGCAAAAAATTAATATTTTACATAAAAACGGAAAAATAGAGGATATAGTAAAAGCATCAGACCAATTGAACCTTAAAGCCCTTTCAAAACCAGTAACTAAACACTATATATGCTATCCAAAGCTAAAACTATAACGTTGTTAACTACATTTTTCTTATTTTTGCTAGAATTACAAAAAAACTAAACAAATAATTGTGAAATTCACAGCAGAACAAATTGCCGGAATTTTAGAAGGAGACATTGTTGGTAACCCAGATGTTGAAGTCTCTAAACTTTCAAAAATAGAAGAAGGAACAGAAGGATCGCTTACGTTTCTTGCAAACCCTAAATACACGCCTTTTATATACTCTACAAGAGCATCTATAACTATAGTAAATAAAACTTTTGAACCAGAAAACAGCATTGAAACTACTTTAATTAAAGTAGAAGATGCCTATAAATCTTTTTCTAAATTATTAGAATATTATAATTTGGTAAAAACCAATAAAGTAGGTGTAGAGCAACCCTCATTTATATCAGAATCGGCAACGTATACAGATACTGCATATATAGGTGCTTTTTCATACATTGGTGAAAATGTAACTATAGCCGAAAATGTAAAAATATACCCAAATGTATATATTGGAGACAATGTTACCATAGGTGAAAACACCATTATTTTTGCAGGAGCAAAGGTGTATTCAGAATGTGTTATAGGTCAAAATTGTGTGGTCAACTCTGGAGCAATTATTGGTGCAGATGGCTTTGGTTTTGCTCCTAATGAAAAAGGAGAATTCTCTAAAGTACCACAAACAGGAAATGTTATTCTAGAAGATTATGTAGATGTAGGAGCAGGAACAACAATAGATAGAGCTACTCTAGGTTCTACCTTAATTAAAAAAGGAGTTAAACTAGATAACCAAATACAAATTGCACACAATGTAGAAATTGGTAAAAACACAGTAATAGCTGCACAAACAGGAATTGCTGGTTCTACAAAAATTGGTGAAAACTGTATGATTGGTGGTCAAGTAGGTATTGTAGGACATATTACTATTGGTAATAATGTAAAAATTCAAGCGCAATCAGGTATTGGAAGAAACATAAAAGACAACCAAGTTTTACAAGGTTCTCCAGCGTTATCATATGCAGATTATAATAAATCTTATGTGCACTTTAAAAACCTACCAACAATTGTTAAAAATATTAATGAAATTGAAAAAAAAATAGATGGCAATAGTTAATACTAATATTAGACAAAAGACAATTAAAAATGAAATGTCTTTAATAGGTGTTGGTTTACATACAGGAAAAAATGTAAAATTAACATTCAAACCAGCTTCAGAAAATTTTGGATTCCGTTTTAAAAGAATTGATTTAGAAGGCGAACCAATTATTGAAGCAGATGCAAATTATGTTACTAGCACACAACGTGGAACTTGTTTAGAAAAAAACGGCGTAACTATTCAAACCTGTGAGCATGTACTAGCAGCTTTAATAGGTTTAGATATTGATAATATTCTTATTGAATTAGATGCCTCAGAACCACCAATTATGGATGGTTCCTCAAAATTCTTTATTGAGTCTTTAGAAAAAGCTGAAATTGTAGAACAAGATGCTACAAGACAAGAATATGTAGTAAATGATGTTATTAGCTATACCGATGAAGAGTCAGGAAGTGAAATTCTTGTAATGCCTGCAAAAGAATACCAAATAACTACTATGGTAGATTTTGGTACTAAGGTATTAGGAACTCAAAACGCTACGCTTAACCAAATTTCAGATTTTAAAAATCAAATTGCAAATGCTAGAACTTTTAGCTTTTTGCACGAAATAGAAATGCTTTTAGAGCATGGTTTAATAAAAGGAGGAGACTTAAATAATGCTATAGTTTATGTAGATAAAGAATTATCTGCAGAAACAATGGAAAAACTTAAAGTAGCATTTAATAAAGAATCTATTGCTGTAAAATCTAATGGTATTTTAGATAACTTAACTTTACACCATCCAAACGAAGCGGCAAGACATAAATTGTTAGATGTTATTGGTGATTTAGCTCTAGTTGGTACAAGAATTAGAGGTAAAATTATAGCAAATAAACCTGGACATTTTGTGAATACACAATTTGCTAAAAAATTATCTAAAATAATTAAAAACGAAAAACGTAATTACGTTCCTGATGTAGATTTAAATCAAAAACCATTAATGGACGTGAATCAAATAATGGATATGTTGCCACATAGGCAACCTTTTTTGTTATTAGATAAAGTTTTTGAATTAAGTGACTCTCATGTACTTGGTATGAAAAACGTTACCATGAACGAAGAGTTTTTTAAAGGTCACTTTCCTGGTGCTCCAGTAATGCCTGGCGTTTTAATAGTAGAAGCTATGGCGCAAACAGGAGGTATATTGGTATTAAGTACAGTACCAGATCCAGAAAACTATCTAACTTTCTTTATGAAAATAGATAAAGTTAAATTCAAACAAAAAGTAGTTCCTGGAGATACTTTAATCTTTAAATGCGATTTAATTACGCCAATACGTAGAGGTATTTGTCACATGCAAGGTTATGCTTATGCAAACGGAAAATTATGTGCAGAAGCAGAACTAATGGCACAAATATCTAAAGTAAAATAATAAATAAAAAAATGAATCAACCTTTAGCTTACGTACATCCTGGCGCAAAAATTGCAAAAAATGTAGTTATAGATCCTTTTACAACCATACATAACAATGTTATTATTGGTGAGGGAACATGGATTGGTAGTAATGTTACTATCATGGAAGGTGCTCGAATAGGTAAAAATTGTAATATTTTTCCTGGAGCAGTAATTTCTGGTGTGCCTCAAGATTTAAAATATAAAGATGAAGATACACTTACCATTATTGGTGATAATGTTACCATTAGAGAATGTGTAACTATTAATCGTGGTACTACAGACAAAATGAAAACCGTAATTGGTGACAATTGTTTAATTATGGCATATTGCCATATTGCGCATGATTGCGTGGTAGGAAATAATTGTATATTCTCAAACAATAGTACTTTAGCAGGACATATAACTGTAGGAGATTATGTAGTATTAGCAGGTATGACTGCTGTACATCAATTTTGTTCTATTGGTAATCATGCCTTTGTAACAGGAGGATCTTTAGTACGAAAAGATGTACCTCCTTTTGTAAAAGCGGCTCGTGAACCTCTATCTTATGTAGGAATCAATTCTGTTGGTTTAAGAAGAAGAGGCTTTGCTACCGAAAAAATAAGAGAAATTCAAGATATATACAGAATTTTATATCAAAAAAATTATAATAACACACAAGCTTCAGATTTAATTGAAGCGGAAATGGAAGCAACTCATGAACGTGATGAAATTCTTCAATTTATTAGGAATTCGCATCGTGGTATTATGAAAGGTTACTTCAAATCAAACTAATAATAAAATAAATTAAAAGATACCCACTTTCTTGGGGATTACTATGGCAACAACTTCAGATATTAGAAACGGACTTTGTATAAGATATAACAACGATATTTATAAAATTGTTGAATTTTTACACGTAAAACCTGGTAAAGGACCTGCTTTTGTTAGAACTAAAATGAAAAGCGTAACTACTGGTAAAGTATTAGATAATACTTTTTCTGCAGGTCATAAATTAGAAGATGTACGTGTAGAAACACATAAGTTTCAATTCTTATACAATGATGGTGATTTTTATCATTTTATGAATGAAGCAGATTATACGCAAATTCAATTAACAGAAGCTGCTCTAGACAAACCAGAATTAATGAAAGAAGGTGAAGTGGTAACAGTTATCATTAATACAGAAGATAACGCACCTTTATCTGTAGAAATGCCTGCAAGTGTAATTCTTGAAGTAACAGCTACAGAACCAGGAGTTAAAGGAAATACTGCAACAAACGCTACAAAACCAGCAACTGTTGAAACAGGAGCTACTGTAAATGTACCTTTATTTATTAATGAAGGAGATAAAATTAAACTAGAAACAGAAAAAGGAACGTACAAAGAGCGTGTTAAAGATTAATAAATAAGTTAGCAGCAAGCAATCTTTACTAGGCACCAATGCTAACTAATAGATTGCTTGCAAATAACTGTACACTTAAATATGAAATTTCCAAAACCACATACGCTTCAACAAATTGCAGATTTAATAGATTGTAAATATGTTGGAGATGCTAATTTTCAAGTTCTTGGTATTAATGAAATTCATGTAGTAGAAGCTGGTGACGTTGTATTTGTAGACCATCCTAAATACTATGATAAAGCATTACAATCTGCAGCAACTATAGTATTAATAAACAAAGAAGTAGCATGTCCTGAAGGTAAAGCACTACTTATAAGTGACGATCCTTTTAGAGATTTTAATAAAATCACACAGCATTTTAAGCCTTTTCAAGCTTCAAATGTAGCTATATCACCTTCAGCAACCATAGGTAAAAATACCATTATACAACCCAATTGTTTTATTGGTAATAATGTAACCATAGGAGATAACTGCGTTATTCATTCTAATGTAAGTATTTATGATGATACTGTAATTGGTAACCATGTAACCATTCAAGCAGGAACTGTTTTAGGTGCATCTGCATTTTATTATAAAAACAGACCAGAAGGTTTTGATCCTTTAATTTCTGGAGGAAGAGTTGTTATTAAAGACCATGTAGATATAGGTGCACTTTGCACTATAGATAAAGGGGTTACAGGAGATACCACTATAGGTGAAGGTTCAAAACTAGACAACCAAATTCAAGTAGGTCATGATACTGTAATAGGTAAAAAATGCTTAATAGCATCACAAACAGGTATTGCTGGTTGTTGTGTTATTGGCGATGAAGTTACTATTTGGGGACAAGTAGGAACAACTAGCGGAATTAGCATTGGCGAAAAAGCTGTAATCTTAGGGCAAACAGGAGTTACTAAATCTGTAGAAGGTGGTAAGTCTTATTTTGGTACACCTATAGAAGAATCTAGAGTAAAACTTAAAGATTTAGCATACGTGAAAAAAATACCAGAAATCATTAAACAATTAAAAAACAAATAGTTAATTTCTTTAAAGGAAGTTTTTACAAGAATTGCATCCAGAAATTAAATGGTATTGCATTAAAAATAAATTAAAGAAAAACTATAGTTTTTTAATAGTTACTTAAAAGACAAAATACTTAAAATTAGATAAACTATTTTAAAGCATTGGGCTAGCAGGTAGTAGGTATAAAAATAAAATTCTTTTTAGTAAATAAATAGACAAATCACTTTATAATTTCTTTTCAAAAACTTACTTTTGCAATAAGAATTCTAAAGAATATCTTAATTAAACATTAAACAATTTTAATCTAAATATAAATGAGCGTTTTAGTAAATAAAAATTCAAAAATAATAGTTCAAGGATTTACTGGTAGTGAAGGTACTTTTCACGCTGGTCAAATGATTGAATACGGAACAAATGTTGTTGGTGGAGTTACTCCAGGAAAAGGTGGTCAAACACATTTAGATAAACCTGTTTTTAATACTGTTTCTGAAGCAGTAGAAAAAGTAGGAGCAGATACAACCATTATTTTTGTACCACCAGCTTTTGCTGCTGATGCTATTATGGAAGCTGCTGATGCAGGAATTAAAGTAATTATTACTATTACTGAAGGTATTCCAGTTGCAGATATGATTAAAGCTGCTGCATATATTCAAGATAAAGATTGTAGATTAATAGGACCTAACTGTCCAGGAGTTATTACTCCAGGTGAAGCAAAAGTTGGTATTATGCCAGGATTTGTATTCAAACAAGGAAAAGTTGGTATTGTATCTAAATCAGGTACATTAACCTATGAAGCTGCAGACCAAGTGGTAAAACAAGGTTTAGGTATTACTACTGCTATTGGTATTGGAGGAGATCCTATCATTGGTACTACAACTAAAGAAGCTGTGGAGTTATTAATTAACGATCCAGAAACAGAAGCTGTAGTTATGATTGGTGAAATTGGAGGTCAATTAGAAGCAGATGCTGCTAACTGGTATAAAGCTAGTGGAAGTAAAAAACCAGTTGTAGGTTTTATTGCTGGTGAAACTGCTCCTGCAGGACGTACAATGGGTCACGCTGGTGCTATTGTTGGTGGTAGTGATGATACTGCTCAAGCTAAAAAAGCTATTATGAGAGAATGTGGTATTCACGTAGTAGATTCTCCTGCTGAAATTGGTAAAAAAGTTGCTGAAGTTTTAGGATAAGCAATCACATAAATATGTTAAAAACCTCACATTTTTTTGTGAGGTTTTTTTATTTGAAGCAAATTGTATTTGTTATATTTGAATTTAATAAATAGCCATACCTATTTTATTAGAATATTAAGATATTCGTGAAATAGAGGCAAAAAAGTAAGTAAATGAAATTATTAGAAGGAAAAACAGCCATTATTACTGGTGCAAGTAGAGGTATTGGTAAAGGTATAGCTCAAGTTTTTGCACAACAAGGTGCAAATGTGGCTTTTACATATAGTTCATCTGTTGAAGCTGCTAATGCACTTGAAAAAGAATTAAATGCTTTAGGTATTAAAGCTAAAGGATACAAAAGTAATGCAGCAAATTTTGAGGAAGCGCAAAAACTTGCAAGTGATGTAGTTGCAGAATTTGGTAGCATTGATATACTTATCAATAATGCAGGAATCACTAAAGACAATCTTTTAATGCGTATTAGCGAAGAAGATTTTGATAAGGTGATTGAAGTAAATTTAAAGTCTGTTTTTAATATGACCAAAGCGGTTCAACGTACTATGTTGAAGCAACGTAAAGGTTCTATTATTAATATGAGTTCTGTTGTTGGTGTAAAAGGAAACGCAGGACAAACCAACTATGCTGCTTCAAAAGCAGGAATTATAGGGTTTTCTAAATCGGTAGCCTTAGAGCTTGGTTCTAGAAACATTAGAAGCAACGTGATTGCTCCTGGTTTTATTGAAACCGAAATGACAGCAAAACTAGACGAAGAAACCGTTAAAGGATGGAGAAATGCTATTCCTTTAAAACGTGGAGGTACTCCTGAAGATATTGCTAACGTTTGCGTTTTTCTAGCAAGTGATATGTCTGCTTACGTTACAGGACAAACCTTAAACGTTGATGGAGGAATGCTAACCTAGTTTATTTCTACTTAGGTAGAAGTTTAACACATTTAAATAGTATCATTCTGAGCTTGTCGAAGAATCATTTATGCAAACAGAAACAATTTTATACATAATACTATCTGGAATTATAGCGCTATTATTAGCGCTTTTTCAGTATAAATCTAAAAAGAAAAGCATGTCTAAAAACAACATGCTTTTTTCTTTTTTAAGGTTTATAAGTTTTTTTTCATTGTTACTGCTTTTAATAAATCCTAAATTCGAAAAAGTAAGCTACTATACAGAAAAGCCAAACTTAGTAGTTGCTGTAGATAACTCTAGCTCGATTACGCATTTAAATCAGAAAGAAAACGTACAGCAATTAGTAGCAGCAATTAAAAATAATGCTGCGCTTTCAGATAGATTTAATCTAGATTTTTTCTCCTTTGCAAATACGTTAAAAACAACAGATTCTTTAAGTTTTTCAGAGAAGCAAACCAATATTGATAGGGCTTTTAGTGATTTTTCTCAAATTTATAAAAACACAACTTCACCAATACTTTTAGTAACCGATGGTAACCAAACCTTTGGTAATGATTATGTGTTTTCTGCAGAAAAAGTAAAGCAACCAATATTTACCGTAATTTTAGGAGACACCATTAGTTATACCGATTTAAAATTGCAACAACTTAATGTAAATAAGTATGCTTTCTTAAAAAATAAGTTTCCTGTAGAGGCTATTGTTACCTATAACGGAAACCATGCTGTAAATTCTAAGTTTGTAGTTACCTCTGGAAAATCTACAGTATATTCTCAAAATCTAAGCTTCAGTAAAACGGTAAATTCAAAAATTTTAAACTTTACTTTACCTGCAAATCGAGTAGGAGTGCAATCGTATAAAGCACAAATAATTCCTATTGAAAGTGAAAAAAATACGATTAATAATTACACTAATTTTGCTGTTGAAGTTATAGATCAAAAAACAAATGTTGCTATAGTTAGTGATTTTATGCATCCAGATTTAGGTGCTTTTAAAAAGAGTATTGAAAGCAATGAACAACGCGAAGTTTCTATTGTGACGCCTAACGAATATTTATTGCAAAAAAATAATTTTCAATTGGTTATACTGTATCAGCCAAACAATAACTTTAACTTTGTTTTTAAAAGTTTAAAGCAAGATAATGCGAATAGATTTTTAGTTTTAGGAGGTAAAACAGACTATGCTTTTGTAAATGCAAACACTTTAGATTTTAAACAAGACATCACCAATCAAACCGAAGATTATCAAGCAAGTCTAAACACAAATTACAATACTTTTATTATAGACGATTTAGATTTTGAATCTTTTCCACCTTTGCAATCTTCTTTTGGTTCTGTTACTTTTTCTATTCCTGTAGAAACTATTTTAAACAAAAATATACGAAGCATAGATACACAACAACCTTTGCTTGCCACTTTTGAAACCAATAGCAGGAGAGAGGCTGTTCTTTTTGGTGAAAATATCTGGAAATGGAGAGCACAGAGTTTTTTAAACACAAAGTCCTTTAATAGTTTTGATAACTTTATAGGCAAATTGGTACAATATTTAGCTTCTACCAAAAGAAAAGACAGGTTAAATGTAGATTATGAATCTTTTTATCCTGGCAACGCTAATGTAGTTGTTAAGGCGCAAGTTTTTAATAAAAACTATGAGTTTGACGCAAAAGAGTCTCTAAATATTATAGTACAAAATAAAGAAACTAAAATTTCTAGTACGTTTCCATTTATTTTAAAAGGAAATAATTATCAAGTAGATTTAAGTAGTCTAGCAGCTGGAAACTATAGTTTTACGGTTAAAGCTAGTAATGAAAACATTTCTAAATCTGGTGCTTTTCAGATTTTAGAATATAATATGGAGCAACAATTTTTAAACGCCAATGTAACAAAACTACAGCAAGTGGCTACTAATACAAATGCAGATAGTTATTTTATTGCAAATACAGATGGATTATTAAGCAAATTGTTAGATGATGATCGCTTTGTTAGTATACAAAAAAGCAGTAAAAATGTTGTACCTTTAATTGATTTTAATTACTTGCTAGCTTTACTTATTTTAAGCTTAGCATTAGAATGGTTTATAAGAAAATATAACGGATTAATATAAAAAACAAATATGGATAAATTACCTAAAATAGCAGTGCCTTTTATTATTACACTAGTATTCTTAATTATTTTAATTTCTAAATCAGCAGTGACTATTGGTCCTGGTGAAGGAGGTGTATTATTTGAGCGCTTTGGCGATGGTATTAATACAGAACACACTTATGGCGAAGGTTTTCATATAGTAGCACCTTGGAATGATATGTTGGTGCATAGAGTGCGTCAGCAGTCGGTTTCTGATGAAATGAATGTGCTTTCAGTAAATGGATTAGAAGTAAAAGTAAACGGAACCATTTGGTACGAGCCAGAGTTTTCTAACCTTGGTAAACTTATTAAAACCAAAGGAGCAGATTATGAAAGAGAACTTCTAGATCCTGCAGTTAACGCTGCAGCAAGAAGTGTAGTTGGTCGTTACACACCAGAACAACTATATTCTAGTAAAAGAGATGTTATTGAGCAAGAAATTTTAGAAGAAGTAACCAACTTATTAGATGGTCAATTTTTAACGGTTAAAAAAGTGTTGGTAGAAGATGTAAAATTACCACCAACAATTAAAGATGCTATTGAGCGTAAACTAAAACAAGAACAAGAATCATTAGAGTATGAGTTTCGTTTAGTAACAGCAGATAAAGAAGCGCAAAAACAACGTATTGAAGCACAAGGTAAAGCAGATGCAAATAAAATTTTAAGTGCATCTCTTACAGATAAGATTTTACAAGATAAAGGTATTGAAGCTACCATTAAATTATCTGAATCTTCAAATAGTAAAGTAATTGTTATTGGTTCTGGAGACTCTGGAATGCCTATTATTTTAGGAAATCAATAAAACTTTAAAATACATTATTAAAAAAGGCATCTAAATTTTAGATGCCTTTTTTGTTTTATTAGAGGTTTCAAATTACTGTAACCAGCCTTTTTTATTGGCATGTTTTGTATACCAAATTAAAGCAATAGCCACAATAATAATTAATATTGTCATCACATTAGCCATTTTTAAAGACAAAATTACGTAAGCCATTTGTATACAAACAGCAATGGCTCCAACTAAAAATATAGGATAAGCCCATTTTTTTCGTAATAATAAAGCAATACAACCCAAAGTGCCAGCAAATACAGCAATACCAAAAACTGCAGTATACCACATAGGCAAGTTTTCATACATGGCAAGTTCGGCTTCTGTTAAAGAAGCATGCGTTTCTTCATCCATATAAACTTGCATTAGATATGCTGAAACACCTAAAAGATTCCATATTAGTGCAGTAACAGTTATAATCCAAAACCAAATAGGAGGCTTGTTTGTTGTAGTAGTAGTCATGTTTAAGAGTTTTTTGTTAGTTAATTATAATACAATTTATAAAAATTTTGTTAGATGCATTAAAATAGGTTACTTGCTAGCTCTAACACTTTTGTAAAATATGTTTAATAAACGTTATTATTATTTAATTACTATTCAATATTTAGGCTATCGTTTTCATGGTTGGCAAAAACAACCAAACGTAAAAACAGTACACTTAATGATTGATAGAACTTTTAAATTTATTTTAGAAGGAAAGCGTTTTAAAACCTTGGCTTCTGGTAGAACAGATGCTATGGTTTCTGCCAATGCCTCTGCTTTTGAATTGTTTTTATATGAACCTATTGAAGACAAAGATGCTTTTCTTGCACTATTTAATCACAATTTACCTCAAGATATTCGTGCTTTAGCAATAGAAGAAGTAGACGCTACATTTAATGTAATACAGCATTCTAAAACAAAAGAGTATTTATACCTTTTTACGCATGGCGAAAAATGCCATCCGTTTTGTGCTCCAATTTTAACAACAATTCTAGATAAATTAGATATAGAAGCCATGCAAAAAGGAGCAGCGCTTTTTCAAGGCACGCATAATTTTAAAACCTATTGCTATAAAGCTTCTAATGAAGGTTTGTATACCAGAGAGATTTCTACTTGTGAACTAGTAGAAAATACGGTTTTTAGTGCCAATTTCTTCCCAGAAAAAACATATATGCTTCGCGTAAAAGGAAAAGGATTTGGTAGAAATCAAATTAGGTTAATGATGGGAGCACTTATAAAATTAGGTAGAGCAGAAATTACTTTAGACTATATTAAAGCTACTTTACAGCCAGAAAGTAAGGAGGTTATGGATTATATTGCTCCAGCTTCTGGTTTAATATTGAATAGTATTGAATTTGAATAAACTTTAGTATTTTTATAGATATATACAAACTACATGGCTCAAAAAAAACGTAAAATAATTAAACGTAAAAAGTCTTACAAAACAATAAATACAGCTCCTGGAACTGTAGCTTATGTTGGCGAAAAACAATTTCTTGAAACCAAAGTAGATATTGTTAATTACAATAGAGAAAATTGCGATTTTAATAAATCGGATAAAGTAGAAGATGCGTTTAATTTTAAAGGTCAAGAGCATGTTACCTGGATTAATATTAACGGTTTAAACAACACTACAGAAATTGAAAAATTAGGATTGCATTATAATTTGCATCCATTAGTGTTAGAAGATATTGTTACCACTAACCAACGTGCTAAACTAGAAGAATATGAAGAGTATCTTTTTATTGTTTTTAAAATGCTACACTTTAAAAATGAAGATGAAATTGTTTACGAGCATATGAGTATGGTTGTTGGCGAAAACTATGTACTTACTTTTCAAGAAGCAGATGGTGATGTTTTTGATGATTTAAGAGATAGAATTAAAAATGCCAAAGGAAGAATTAGAAATGCTAAAGCAGACTACTTAATGTATACCATTTTAGATGCTGTTGTAGATAATTATTTTACGGTTATTGAAGCAGAAGGTGATAAAATAGAAGATTTAGAAGAAACCCTTTTTATTGAAGAGTCTAACTCAAATACCACTACCACAAGTATTCAAAACCAAAAACGCGAAATTTTAAAAATTCGTAGAACTGTTTTTCCTTTTCGAGAGGTAGTAAACAAACTTGAAAAATCTGAAATTGAATTTATTGAAGATAAAACCAAAAACTACCTGCGCAATCTATATGACCATATGATTCAAGTAAATGAGAGCATTGACTTATATCGTGAAATGATTTGGGGACTTATGGATTTGTACATGACTAATATTAGCAATAAAATGAATGAAGTCATGAAAGTACTAACCATTATTGCTACTATTTTTATTCCGTTAACCTTTATTGCAGGAATATATGGAATGAACTTTTCTAACATGCCAGAACTTACAAACCCTTATGGTTACTATATTGTTTGGGCAGTAATGATTGTGATACTTATTATTATGTTAATTTATTTTAGAAAGAAAAGATGGCTTTAACATAATTTATGTTAATTAAAACTTAAAACCGTTAAAACCTGTTAAAGGACTTGACAAAAGTGAGATTTCCCATAGTTTATATAGTGTTCGAACAAACAAACCGTTTAACACAAAAATATAATTATGAGTTATTTGAATATGAGAGATGAGAAATTATTACCTGTAGTTGTAGAATTAAATACACTACTTGCAGATTACCATATTTATTATCAAAAACTAAGAAACTTTCACTGGAACATTCTAGGAGAAAACTTCTTTGACCTTCACAATAAATTTGAAGAGTTGTACAAAGATGCACAACTAAAAATCGATGAAATTGCAGAACGTATTCTTACACTAAGATTTCATCCTATGAGTAAATACAGTAACTATTTAAAAATATCTTCGGTAGAAGAAGCAAAGTCTTTAAAATCTGATAAATACATGGTTTCAGAAATTTTAAAAGACCACAAAATTATACTAGGGCAAATGTCTGCTATAATTGAAAAAGCAGAAGAAGCCTCAGATGAAGGTACCATTGATCTTATTGGTAGCTATATTCGTCAATTAGAAAAAGCAAGCTGGATGTTAGAAGCTTGGACTAAAAAAACTTCCGATAAGTTGCAGAGTGTTATGGTTGATTAAGTTCTTAGTTTTTTACTAAAACAAAAAATCAATGTATAAACTCTAAAAACTTATTAAAAAAATGAAAGCGCAATTACAAACTGCTGTAGAATCTCTTATTGAAAAACTAGAAGGATGGTTTACTACAACAGTAGAAATGATACCAAATTTATTACTTGCAATTTTGGTAATGATAGTAGCCTATTTTACTGCAAAATATGTAAGAAAATTTGTTACTAAAATAGCTTCAAAAAAAATTTCACAAGATTCCATTAGTATTATTATTGGTAAAGTTGCTGCAATAGCTGTAGTAGCTGCAGGACTATTTTTAGCCTTAGGAATTTTAGATCTTGGTAAAACATTAACCTCTTTATTGGCAGGTGCTGGTGTTGTAGGTTTAGCCGTAGGTTTAGCATTACAAGGTACATTATCTAATACTTTTGCTGGTTTAGTACTCTCTTTTAAAAAGAAAATTGAAATTGGTCATTGGGTAGAAACCATGGGGTTTTCTGGTGAAGTTATAGATATTAATTTAAAAGATTTTACACTAAAAGAAGCAGATAATAATATGGTTATAATTCCTAACAGAACCATATTAGAAAATCCATTAAAAAACTACTCGCTTACTACTAAAATGCGAGTTATGCTAGAGTGTGGTGTTGGTTATGAGTCTGATCTTGAAAAAGTAGAACAACTTACCAAACAAACTATAGCAAATAATTTTGATCAAGTAAAAGATCCAAACAACGTCGAGTTTTATTACACCGAGTTTGGCGGAAGCTCTATTAACTATTTATGCAGATTCTGGATCGATGCTGAAAATGCATTAGAAAAACTAAAATCAAAAAGTAGAGCAATTATTGAAATTAAAAAAGCATACGATAAAGAAGGAATTAACATTCCATTTCCTATCAGAACCCTTCAATTTGATTCCAATTTATCTGTTGAAAATGCAGATAAGTTTCAAGAAGAATTCTCTAATAACTAGAGTAGGAGTATACCATTTTTCAAGTATAGTCTATTACACTAAAATTTTAAAACCAAAAGATATGTTACGTTGGACAATCACATTTATTATAATTGCATTTATTGCTGGAATACTAGGATTTAGTGGTATTGCAGGAGCTTCTGCAGGAATAGCAAAAGTACTATTCTTTATCTTCATAGTGTTATTTGTTTTATCACTAATAAGAGATTTAATACGCAAAGCTTAAAATAAATACCAACATAAAACCAATTATAACAATTAACCATTTAAATAAAATAATTATGAAAAAAATAATAATAGCATTAGTACTTATGTTTTCCATTTCAACAGTATTTACAAGTTGTAGAGAAGAAAAGAAAACCACAGGTGAAAAAATAGAAGAAGCTGTAGATAATACAGGTGACGCTATTGAAGATGCGGCAGATGATGTAGGAGATGAAGTAGAAGACGTTAAAGATGAAATTGAAGATCAAGTGAAATAATTTTTTATTAAAACGTCAAAAAAATGTTTAACCAAAAAATTATAAAATAAAAATGAAAAATTTAATATATATATTTAGTTTGTTAATAGGCTTAGGTGCTTATGCACAAAACAATAATCCTGTTGATGTTACTGAAGAAACCACTGTAAAAACCGTTAAAGAAAAAGTAAACGGAAAAATAGTAGAGAAAAAAATAAAGGTAAAAACGCTACAAACACAAGAGGTGAAAATAGATCCTAAATATCGATATGACCTTAACGGAAAACGTATGGATACACCTATTAAAGTAACAAAAACCATACAAGTAGATAAAGATAATGATGTAGCATACGATACTAAAACAAAAGTTACTTACTATAAATTTAAGGATAAAGATTATTCTTTTATTCCTGATGAACAAGGTTTTGTAGTTTCTGTTAAAGAAGGAGATAAAGATGTAACTTTTGGTACTGCTAGATACTCTGCCAAAAACATGAGTTATATTTTTACCACAGACACGTATACAGGAGTTGGTTATTTTGATAAAAATAAAACCTTTGTTATTGAGTATTTTGATGGTAAAAGTGACGGATTAGTAACCAAAGAATTTAAAATTGCTAAATAATAACCCCGTTATTAGTACATTTTTTAATCCTAAATGTACTGCGTATTAATAGCAGAAAAGCCTCGGTATAACCGAGGCTTTTTGTATTTTTAAACCTATTTAAAATTTGCATCATGAACAAAACAATACCACAAGAAGCTTTTGATTTTTTTAAACGATTAGAAAAAAATAACAATCGCGATTGGTTTAATGAAAATAAAAAAGAATTTAAAGAAATTGAAAAAGAGGTTAAGCAAGCATATACGCAGCTTTTTGAAATGCTTAGTGCTCATGATGAAATAGATAAAATGAAAATGTTTCGTATATATAGAGATGTTCGTTTTTCTAAAAACAAATTGCCTTACAAAACCCATTTTGGTGGTTCTTTTAGTAGAGTAAAACCAAACTTAAGAGGTGGTTACTATGTACATATTCAACCAAATAATGAAAGTTTTATAGCAACTGGTTTTTGGGAACCTAATAAAGAAGATTTACTTCGTATTAGAAAAGAATTTGAGCAAGATGATGAAGAAATTAGAGAAATAATAGACAATAAAAAGTTTAAAAGTATTTGGGGAGAATTGGTTGGAGATCAAGTAAAAACAGCACCTAGAGGCTTTGATAAAGAGCACAAAGCCATAGATTTAATTAAAAAAAAGCAGTTTATATTCACCAAAAAATATACAGATAAAGAAGTGACTTCGCCAGAATTTTTAAGCCAAGTAGATACTGCATTTAAAGCAATAAGACCTTATTTTAATTATATGAGTGATGTGTTAACCACAGATTTAAATGGCGTTTCATTAATTTAAACAGCAGCCAAAAACTCTGGTTTTTCTAACAATTGTATATTACCAAGTAATTGATCTTTAACAATAGACATCATACGTTTATTTAATGCCGAAGAATTTTTAATGTAAACAAGATATTCTTCTGTAGTAAATAAACCTATAACCATTCCTTTTAAAGAATTTCTAAGTTTCATGTCTTTTTGTACAGCATTTTCAATGTAACAAATACGTTTTTCAATAGATAATTCATAAAATACGTTTTTATGCTTTTTAGCATAATTTTTAAAAACTTCAATAAACAATGGCACTTGTAATTTAGCTATAGGTCTAAGTACAAGGTTTTGAAAACGTTCATCTGCTGTCATGTCATCATTAATAATAATAGATGCAATTTCAGGTCGTACTTGTTTTAAATTTAAGTCTCTAGTATTCATAGTTATAAGTTTTTATTAAAGTTAGAGATAATATAAAGCGCAAAATTACAACTGCATTTTACTTGTTAACTAGTTTATTAACAAGTGATATTTTGGTATCTTTACACTAAGTTTTTCAATAAAAATAATATGAAATTTGGAAGCGTAACACATCCAGAAATAATAGATTTCACTTTACCTCAAGACCATAAAGACACACGTCGTGTTTTAAATGCAACACAGAGAAAAGAGAATCCAGAAATTTATGTTGGTTGTGCTAAGTGGAACCGAGCAGACTTAAAAGGATTTTATCCTAGAGGTACAAAAGATGAATTGGTATACTATTCCAGTCAATTTAATGCTATAGAACTTAACGCTACTTTTTATAGAATTTTTTCTGCAGATCAATTTGCTACTTGGTATGATAAAACACCTAGCGGATTTAAATTTTTTCCGAAGCTTAACCAAGAAATTAGTCATTGGAAACGTTTAAACGGAGTAGAAGAGGTGGTTAATAATTACCTTAATAATGCTGTTAATCTGAAAGAGAAATTAGGAACTATCTTTTTGCAAATGCATAGTAATTTTGCGCCAAAAGATTTTAATAGAGTGGTAGACTTTGTAGAATCTTGGCCAAAAGAAATTCCGTTAGCTATAGAGTTTAGACATACTAATTGGTATAATGATGCTGTAGTTGCAGAAGACCTTTATCAATTATTAGAAGAAAATAATATATCTAATATTATTGTAGATACTGCAGGAAGAAGAGATTTAATGCATATGCGACTCACAAATGCTACAGCGTTTGTACGTTATGTTGGTGCAAACCACGAAAGTGATTATGCAAGATTAGACGATTGGATAGAAAGGTTAAAAGTATGGAACGACCAAGGAGTAAAAGAAATTAATTTTTTTATTCATCAAAATATAGAAAAAGAATCCCCTTTGCTTTCGGCATATTTTATTGAAAAATTAAATAAAGTATTAAACAGTAATCTTAAAATACCAAATCAAGATTTACAACAAAAATTATTATAATATATGAGATTTCACACGAGAAAATGGATAAAACCAGAAGATTTAAACCCAAATGGAACTTTATTTGGTGGTAGACTTTTAGAATGGATAGATGAAGAAGCTGCTCTTTACGCAGTAGTTCAACTAGAAAACCAACATGTAGTAACAAAATTAATGACCGAAATTGACTTTAAAAGCTCTGCTAGTCAAGGAGATATTATTGAAATTGGTATTGATGCTGTAAAATTTGGAAAGTCTTCTTTAACCTTGCGTTGCGAAGTTAGAAACATGATGACTAGAGAAACTATTATTACTATTGAAAAAATTGTAATGGTAAATTTAGATAAACAAGGTAATGCTGTTCCTCATAACAAAACAGAGATAGAATTTGTAGGAGATAGACTAAACGCTTAGTAATTAAACGAGTAAAGAAACATAATAACGATAATTAGAGGTAGTTACAGAAATAGTTGTGATATTGTAGTATATATAAGTTGTTAGTAATACACTTTCAATACGTAAAGAAAGAAAAAATATGCTATTAATCCCTTTTCGTAATGTAGTGTTGAACTGTTTTTTAAGTTGTAAGCTCCACATACTTTTATTGCTTATTTTAATTAATAGTACAAACCTACATTCTCAGACCACTTTAATACCTGACTCAAATTTTGAGCAAGCCCTTATATCTTTAAATATAGATACTAATGGTTTAAATGGTAATATTCTAAACAGTGATGCTTTTGCTGTAACTACCTTGTTTATTGGTAATATTGGCGTAAATGATTTAACAGGTATTGAAGCCTTTAAAAGTTTAGTTCATTTATTTGCTTATAACAATCAATTAACTTCTATAGATTTAAGCTATAACCCTTATTTAGAAGTTTTAGACTTAGATAACAATAATTTATCTTCTTTAAATCTTGATGTAAACACTGCTTTAAAAAGTGTTTATATAAGTAATAACAATTTAAGTACTTTAGATGTAAGTAATAATTTACAGTTAGAATTTCTATCTTGTAACCTAAATACTATTAGTACTTTAGAGCTTTCAGCAAATACCGCCTTAAAAGATTTAAGATGTTATGATAATAACTTATCTACTATAGATTTTTCTAGTAATACTAATTTAGAATATCTGTTTATATCACAAAATAACTTATCTGCATTAGATGTGTCATCTAATACTGCTTTAAGAACAATTACTTGTGATAATAATAACCTAAACAATCTAGATGTTTCTAATAATGTTGCCTTACGTTATTTTAGTTGTTCTAATAATAATTTAAGCAACTTAGATCTTAGTAGTAATTCTAGTATGAAGTATTTACTTTGTAATAATAACAATCTTACTAGTTTAGATGTAAGCAATTTAGAGGATTTGTTTTTGTTTTACACGCAAAACAATCAAATTCAAGATATTGATATTTCTAATAATCCAGATGTTAAATATGTTAGAGCAGAACACAATTTGCTAAACACTATAGATGTTAGAAACGGAAATAACCATCGTATAAATGAGTTTGTAGTTACAAACAATGAAAACTTAAACTGTGTTTTTGTAGATAATACTACTGCTAGTTATTTAAATGATTGGGAGGTAGGAAGCTCTTGTAATTTTGTTGCAGATGAAAACGAATGTCAAACCTTAAGTGCACAAGATTTTTTAGAGGTAGATTTTGCAATGTATCCTAATCCAGTCACTGCATCGCAAGTAACTGTAAATTTAAATGCTCCTAAAGCAAGTATTTCTTTATATACTGTAAATGGTCAGTTTCTTCTTAAAAAAGATTTAGAGCAAGGAAATAACACCATAGACATCTCTAGACTAAGTACAGGACTATATATTGCTGCAATAAAAACAGAAGATAGCACAATCACCAAAAAGTTAGTAATACAATAGAGTTACTCGCGCAGTAACTCTTTAATTCTATTTTCTAATTTTTTACCAGAAATTTTGCCACTTGCAATTCTTCCTTGTTTATCTATAAGTATTTTGTAAGGTATAGACTCTACACCATATCTAAATGCTATAGTTTTATTTTTGTCTAAAATATGTGTATCCCAACTTAAATGATCGGTTTGAATAGCGATTAACCATTCTGGTTCAGCTTTATCTTCACTAACACTTAAAATAACAAAATCTTCATTCTTGTACTGCTTATACAATTGTACCAAATTAGGGTTTGTAGCTCTGCAAGGAGCACACCAACTTGCCCAGAAATCTATGAGTACTACTTTTCCTTTTAAAGCAGCTAAAGATATGGTTTGTCCCTTAGTATTTGGTCCGCTTAAAGCATAAGCAATAGGTCTGTATTCTGTAGATTTTATGTTTTGTTTAGCTTCTTTTTCTTCCAGCTTAACAATGTCGTTATTTAGTGATTGTACAGCAGGTAACTGTTTTATGTTGGCTGTTAACGTATCATGCAGCTTTCTTAAGCTTTTAGCAGAAAAACTATGGTAGTTTTCTTTAAATACAAAAGGAATAAAGTTAGAGCTGTTGTTAGATTCTATAAACTGTTTCACAAAAGCAATTTTTTCAATTTGTAAATTCTCTAAATCCGAATTTAATATTGAAGTTCTTTTACGTACTGTTTGAGGAGATTTATATTTTAAAAATAATTCACGCTCTTTATAATCAAAAGCATCCATTTTAGATTTATAATCAAAATATACTTTTTGCGTTTCAGAATTTGAAGAAGTAGAAGAAAGAAATAAGTTAGTATGCAAAAACATATTAATTTCTGAAGCATCTACAAGAAACTTATACATTACATCACTTTCATCTACTTTAATGGCGTAATATTCTGGTTGAGGAGCAATACCTTTAAAAATAAACCCTTTTTCTTTAATATAAATAGTATCCATTAAAGTAAGAGTATCTTGTTCTACTTTATAGATATATGCTGTATTTAAATTGTTACTAAAGGTGGTTCCGCGTAAAATAAATTCGTTTTCTACTAATGGCTCTGCGGCCTTAGTAGTTTGATTAGCTTTAATAGTTTTTTCCTTTGTGCAGCTTGTTAAAGCAATTAAAATAAAAGAAAGAACTAGAAAATGAGAGCATTTATTTCGCATTTTATAGAATATTTATTATGCTATAATACTAAATATTTTTCAGATATTTCTTTTCTACATAAAAAGTAGCAAATGGTAATACAGAGGCAATTAGCACAATAAACATGGTTTTTGTGTTCCATTTTTTCTCCATACCAACTATAATTGCTAGAGCTACATAACCAACAAACAGCAATCCATGAGGCATACCTAGTAGCTTTACAAAATAATCACTACCATTTGGTGAGCGTTTATATATAGCAGCAGCCATTAGTAATAAGTAAGAAACACCTTCTAATAATGCTACTAAACGGAAAATATTTTTTAAAGAAAACATACATTTTATTATTAAGTTGCAAATATAATTATAGTTTTTTAACGTATCTTTAAAAATCAAGTTATTAATCAAACCAATTACAAATGAGAGTACCTTCACTAATGGTAGTGCTTTTTGCGCTTACCTACAATTCCTGTAAAAAAGAACCTGAACCAATTGCACAAGAAACCACAGAATTTAAGATAGATTACGAAAAATTTGTTTTAGATAATGGACTTGAAGTCATTTTACATGAAGACCATAGCGACCCAATTGTTGCTGTTGCTACTATGATGCATGTTGGCTCTAATAGAGAAAAACCTGGTAAAACAGGATTTGCACACTTTTTTGAACACATGAGTTTTAACGATTCTGAAAATGTACCTGTTGGTGCTAATAGAAAAATGATTCCAGAATGGGGCGGAAGTAGAAACGGAGGAACTTGGAGTGATGGTACTGTGTATTATGAAGTAGTACCAAAAGATGCCTTTGAAAAAATACTATGGATAGATTCTGACCGCTTTGGCTATATGATAAATACCGTTACCAAAGAAGCCTTAGAACGAGAAAAACAAGTAGTGAAAAATGAAAAAAGACAACGTGTAGATAATGCTGCTTATGGGTATACAGATGAAATTATTAGAAAATATCTATATCCAGAAGGACATCCTTATAGTTGGACAGTTATAGGAGCGCTTCCAGATTTGCAAGCAGCAACTATTGACGATGTAAAAGAATTTTATAATCAATATTACGGAGCAAGTAACGCTTCTTTAGTTATAGCTGGAGATATTGATATAGAAGAAACAAAGGCATTGGTAGAAAAATGGTTTGGCGAAATACCTAGCGGACCAGAAGTAGAAAAACTACAAGTAGATCCTGTGGTTCTTGAAGAAACAAAATCGCTATATTTTGAAGACAATTTTGCTAAACTACCAGAAATGAGAATGGTATTTCCAACAGTAGAAGAATACCATCAAGATGTGTATGCTTTAGAAATTTTAGGAAAACTTTTAAGCGGAAGTAAAAATGCTCCTCTATACAATGTCATTGTACAAGAACAAAAACTAGCACCAAATGTAGGTACGTACCAATCGAGTAATGAATTAGCAGGTGAGTTTATTTTTAGAGTTCGTGCCAATGCAGCAACAGATTTAGATAGTGTTAAAATAGCCATTGAAAAAGGACTGACAATGTTTGAAACCAATGGTGTTAATGAAAAAGATTTAAAACGTATTAAAGCAGAATTAGAAACAGATTTATACCAAGGTGTTAGTACGGTTTTAAACAAAGCTTTTCAGTTAGTACAAGATAATGAGTTTAAAGGAGATCCTGGTTTTATAGTAGAAAGTGCAAAACTTACAGAAGCAGTAACTGCAGCAGATGTTATGCGTGTGTATAATCAATATATAAAAGATAAAAACTACGTAATGACTAGCGTTGTGCCTAAAGGACAATTAGATTTAGCAGTTACAAACGCCATGCCTGCAACCGTTTGGCAAGAAAGAGTACGTTATAATGTTGCAAACGAAGAAGTAGGTCAAGGTGCAGAGGCTGTTTATGAAAAAACACCAACGAAACACGATAGAAGTGAGCCATCATTTGGAGAGTTACCTTTGTTTAAATCTCCAGAAATATGGAGAGGAACTCTTGAAAACGGATTAACATTATATGGTATTGAAAACAACGAAGTACCTTTAGTACAATTTGATATCACTATTCCTGGAGGACAATTACTAGATCCTATAGGAAAAGAAGGTGTTTCTAGTTTGTTAAGCGATTTAATGTTAGAAGGTACAGCGACCAAAACACCTGCAGAGTTAGAAGAAGCCTTAGGTTTGTTAGGAGCTACTGTACGTATGTATAGTGATAAAGAAGATTTTCATATTACAGGTTCTTGTTTAACCAAAAACTTTGAAGGTACCATGGCTTTGGTAAAAGAAATAATACTAGAGCCTCGTTGGGATTTTAAAGAGTTTGAACGTTTAAAATTAGCTTTAAAAACCAACTTAAAAGGCAGAGAAGCAAATCCTAATACTATTGGTTTTAATGCTTTTAATAGGTTAGTTTACGGAGAAAACCATCGTTTTGGTACACCTAGCTCAGGAACTCTAGAAAGTATCAAAGAGATAACCATAAAAGATTTAAAATCATACTACAATAATTTATCGCCAAAAGAAGCTAAATTTCATATCGCTGGTGCAATTACCAAAGAACAAACAGAACATATAGTTAGTGTGCTAAATACATGGAATGGATATAAAATTGCAGTTCCACATTATAATTTACCTATTGCTAATAGAAAAGGAAACCTTTATTTTATTGATGTTCCAGATGCCAAACAATCGGTAATTTACATTGGTAAATTAGCTGTTTCTGCTAAAGATGAAAATGCCGATAAATTAGAATTTGCTAATGAAATTTTAGGAGGTGGTTCTAGTGGTAGATTGTTTCAAACCTTACGTATAGAAAAAGGATATACCTATGGTGCGTATTCTGGGTTTTCAAAAAGTAATGAAGTAGCTCCTTTTGCAGTAAGAACTAGTGTTAGAGCTAATGCAACTTTAAAATCTTTAGAAATTATTAAAGAAATGCTAGAAAATTACCAATCTAGTTTTACTAATAACGAAGTGAAATTGACAAAAAATAAAATTTTAAAAAGCAATACTAGAGCTTTTGAAAGTTTAAGAGCACAATTAAGTATTTTAAAAAATATAAGTAAATACAATAAGCCAGATACGTATATTGAAGACACGCAAGATGCATTGACGAAAATGACTTTAAATGATTATAGAACCACAATTAATAATTATTTAAACGAAGAGGAAATGATTTATGTGGTTGTTGGTGATAAAAAACTACTACTACGTGAACTCAATAAACTAGAGAAACCTATTATAGAACTTGATATTTACGGAAATGTAATAGATGTTCCTGCTTTTTATTAAGTATCATAACTAATAAAAACAAAAACGCAACCTAAGTATAAACTAGGTTGCGTTTTTTATATATTATAAATAAAAGCTCTTAATTCTCTGCAGACATTAAAGCAAAAAACTTATCAATATTTGGTAAAATAATAATTCTTGTTCTTCTGTTTCTAGCTCTGTCTTCACTAGTTTCATTACCAACTAAAGGTTGGTAGCTACTACGTCCTGAAGCAATTAATTTTTCTGGAGCTACATTATATTGGTGTTGTAATTTTCTAACTACAGAAGTTGCACGTAATACACTTAAATCCCAGTTATCTTGTATTTTATCTGTACTAATGCTTCTAGAATCTGTATGTCCTTCTACCATAACATCAATACTTGACTCAGAGTTAATGACATCTGCTAATTTTTGTAAAATATTATCTGCTTTATTGCTTACTCTATAGCTTCCTGTATTAAATAACATTTTATCAGAAATAGAAATCATTACCACAGTTTCATCAATACTAACAGCAATATCATCATCTTCGTTAAAAGTAGAAGTATCCATTTTTTTCTTCAAATTATATGAAACAGCTAAGTCCATAGAATCTTTTAATGTTTTTGCTTCACTTACTAAAGCAGGATCTACTTTAGCTAAAGTTTCACGCATTTTAGTTTTTGTATCGTTAGAAATTACTGCTACACCAGCAACATTTTCCATTTTGCTATTATTTTCTTCGTTTAAAGAAGTATTTAAAGAGGCTAATGTGTTAATTTTAGTATTGTATTGATCTACACGTTCTTGAATAGCAGCAAATTTTCCTTCAAGGTCTTCTTTTTCTACTTTAGTTTTTGTTAGTTCACTTTTAATTTCACCATTTTCATTCTCTAAAGCAAGGTATTTCTTTTTAGATACACATGAAGTTAAAACTATTGCTACAAGTAACAGTATTGAAATTTTTTTCATAATAAATTTAAAGTTTTTGTTTTCCTTATCTACGCATAAAAAGCAGTAATGGTTTTCTTAATTCTTGTTTTTTTTAAATTCTCAAAAAAAAGAACCTAATAAAATGCTGCCTTTCAATAATTTGCTACCAGAAAATATTTCTATAAAATTTGTAAATTTTCAATAATTAAAACCTCTATTTGGTCATCCATATTATCTGAAATCGTTTCTGTAGAGTAGGTAATTTTAAATGTTTTCCCAATAAATTTACTGTTGGTTAAATCAAATTTTCCTGAAGCTTTATCAGAAATTCTATCAAAAGCATGTGTAGTCTTTGCTTCATCACTAAAATAATAAACTTCATTTTCCATTCCGTCAAACGTAGCGTAAATAGTTTCGTTGTCTTGAAGCGTAATAAAAGTGCTGATTGTAAAAAAGGCAATTAGTAGCGTTTTCATATGTTATGTTTTAAAATTACTCTTAATATACGCATTTTCAAGGGCTTTCTACTTATATAAAAATGATAATCTTTAAATTCCAATCTATTTGAAATTACAAGCAAACACTAGCAGCATATTTCTTACTTTTACAAAAATATTTTTATGCATTTTACAAGAACTTTTTCTACTATAAATACTAGGCAACGAATTGCAGTTAAACTAAACGCAAAAGGAGAGAGGTCTGTAATACAAAAACATCCTTGGGTTTTTTCAGATAGTATAATAAAAACAAATAAAGAACCACAAACAGGAGACTTGGCTATTATTTTTGGAAAAAACAAAAACAAAATTATAGGTTTTGGTTTGTTTGATTTGGCTTCTCCTATTCGAATAAAAATGATTCATCATGGTGATGCTATTGCTATTGATGCTAGTTTTTTTAATCAGAAAATTAAAGAAGCTTATAATAAAAGAAGTACTTTATTAAAAACAAATACCAATAGTTATCGACTGCTTTTTGGTGAGAATGATGGTTTTCCAGGTTTAATTGCAGATGTATATGCTAGTGTTTTGGTGGTGAAATTGTATTCAGAAATTTGGTTGCCTGATTTACAGAGTATTCTTGAAGCCTTAATAAAAACAAGTAAATGTAAAACCGTTGTTATACGTTTAAGCAGAGGTTTAGAGCAAAGTAAGACACATGATTTAAATGATGGAGAAGTAGTTTATGGTGTTTTAAAAAACGAAGTAGTACAGTTTGTAGAGCATGGTGTACACTTTTCGGCCAATGTAATTCATGGACATAAAACAGGGTATTTTTTAGACCATAGATTAAACCGTAAGCAAGTAGGTGAGTGGAGTCGTGGTAAAACCGTTTTAGATGTATTTAGTTATGCTGGCGGATTTTCGGTACATGCATTAGCAAATCAAGCAAAAGAGGTTACTAGTTTAGATATAAGTAAGCAAGCTTTAGAAATAGCTGTTGCTAACGGAAAATTAAACGATTATTCTGGTGTGCATAAAACGATTGCTGGTGATGCCTTTGCTGCTATGAAACAGTTAATAAAAGATAAGGTTACTTTTGATGTGGTAGTAATAGATCCTCCTAGTTTTGCTAAACAACAAAGTGAAATAGATTTGGCAAAGAAAAAATATGCACAATTGGCTAGCTTAGGATTGCAATTAACAGCAAAAAAGGGCTTATTAGTTTTAGCATCTTGTTCTAGCAGAATTCTAGCGCAAACTTTTTTTGATATAAATGCACAAGTTTTAAGAGCTTCTAATAGAAACTATAAAATTATTTTAAAGACGCAACACGATACAGATCATCCTATAGGTTTTCCTGAAGGTGCTTATTTAAAATGTGGTTATTATAGCTTAGACTAATAAATTTTGAAGCTATAAATCTGAAAAACAGAATAAAAATGTGTCTGAAATTTAGTTTCAAATCTTATCTTTAAGATAAAAATGAAAATTGTTTATTTGTTTTTTGTAATACTTATGATACACCAAGATAACAACGCTATTATTTATCATTCAAAAACAGACCAGAACACCAATAATTGGTATGTGCTTAATGATGGTGTTATGGGAGGACTTTCAAAAAGCACAATATCAATAAATACAGAAGGAATTGCTTTATTTAAAGGGTACGTTACTACAGAAAACAATGGAGGTTTTGCTTCTGTTCGTTACGCTTTTAAAACAAAAGAAGTTTCGCCATTTACACATGTTGTATTACGAGTTAGAGGAGATGGTAAAACATATCAATTTAGAATTAAACAAAAACAAGAGCAACGTCATAGTTATGTAGCAACGTTTTCAACTTCTGGAAATTGGGAAACCATTACATTACCATTAGCAGATTTTTATCCTAGTTTTAGAGGTAAAAAATTAGATATACCCAATTATACAGCAACAACAATGGAAGAAATTGCATTTTTAATTGGTAATAAAACAAAAGAAATTTTTCATTTAGAAGTGAAAAGTATTATACTAAAATAAATATAGAAGAATAAAAATAGGTTAAAATATATCTATTATATATTAGCCAACTATACTATAAATACAAACATTATATGGCATCATTTTCAGCGTTAGGTTTACATAAAAACTATGTAAAGTCTTTAAAAGAATTAGGCATTAAAGAACCTACAGAAATACAACAACAAGCTATTCCTATTTTATTAAAATCTAAAAAAGATTTAATTGGTTTAGCACAAACAGGAACAGGAAAAACAGCTGCTTATGGTTTACCTGTATTACATAGAATTAATCCGAATAAAGCAGAAATTCAAGCCCTAATTTTATCACCAACTCGTGAGCTTGTTCAACAAATAAAAAAACAGCTCTTTAAATTTACAAAGTATAATGATGCTAAAATATTTTGTGAAGGTGTGTATGGTGGCGAAAAAATAGATATTCAAATAAAAAACCTAAAACGTACTACACATATTATAGTGGCTACACCAGGACGATTAGTAGATCTTATTGGTAGAGACGTAGTAGATTTAAAAAATGTGGAAACTTTAGTTCTAGACGAAGCAGATGAAATGCTAAGTATGGGTTTTAAAGACGATTTAACTACTATTTTAAAAACTACAAAACCATCTAAAAACACCTGGCTTTTTTCGGCAACCATGCCTGAAGCTTTAAAAGATATTGTAAAACGCTATATAAAACCAGATGCTATTAAGCTAGAAGTAAACAGAAATAGTTTAGTAAACGCTAATATTAAACATCTATTTGTAGAAACTACAATACAAAACAAAGTAAATGTATTGGTTTCTCTTTTAGAAGAAAGAGATACCGAACGTGGTATTATTTTCTGTAAAACTAAAGCAGGAACACAAGCATTAACAGAACAATTACAAAAAGAAGGATTTAATGTTGGCGCTCTAGAAGGCGATATGCAACAAAGAGATCGTGAAAAAGTAATGCGAGCTTTTAAAAATACCAGTTTACAAATATTAATTTCTACAGATGTTTCTGCAAGAGGTATAGATGTAAATAACCTAGGGTTTGTAATTCATTACCAATTGCCAGAACATTTAGAGTACTATACACATAGATCTGGTAGAACTGCTAGAGCAGGAAAAAAAGGAGAATCTATAGCTTTAGTTTTGTCTAATGAAATCTCTAGAGTACAACAAATAGAAAAAGCGCTCGGAATTAAAATGAAACCAAAAACATTGTAATTTTTTTAATACTTTGGCTGCGTAAACAAGTAATTTGGAAGAGCAAGATTTTATAAATGATTTAAAAGCTGGTAAGCAATTTGCCTATGCAAAGCTCATAGACCTATTTCAACAAAAGGTTTTTGCTACTTGTATTTCTTTTGTACCTAATAAAGAAGATGCAGAAGATATTGCTCAAGATGTGTTTTTAGAAGTTTTTAAATCTATTCATAAATTTAAAGGAAACTCTAAATTATCTACATGGATTTATAGAATAGCTACCAATAAAAGTTTAGAGTTTATTAGAAAAAAAAGTACCAAAAAACGATTTGCTTTTTTACAATCACTAACAGGAAATGATTTTGAAATAGACAAAACAAACTACTTTACAGAAATTAATCATCCTGGAATTGTTTTAGAACAAAAAGAAACCAGTGAAACCTTATTTTTAGCTATAAACCAGTTGCCAGAAGCACAAAGAATAGTATTTACATTAAATAAAATAGATGATAAAAGCTATAAGGAAATAAGTGAAATTACAAACAAAAGTATCAGTTCTATAGAGTCTCTTTTATTTAGAGCTAAAAAGAATTTACAAATTACTTTAGAGCACTTTTATAAAAATGAAAAATAAACGCAAGTTTTTAAAAATTTACGCATCTAAATAAATATGAAAGCAAATAATAATATTCAACAAAAAATAGAAAACACGTTTAAAGCTACAGAAGCTATTAAACAAGTTCCTGTTTCTCCATTTTTTAAAGATAAAACCATGCAGCATTTGTTTCCTCAAAAAGAAGAAGAAAAAGTAGTTTGGTCATGGTTTTCACCAAAATTACAATTAGCAACTTTAGTTTGTTTGGTGCTATTAAATATTCTGGCTTTTACAAAATGGAAAGAAACAAAGTATGATGAAAATGTGAATCTGTTTGCAGAAACGTATGGTTTAACTACAAGTAGTTCTACATCTCTATTAAACTAGTAATTATGAAAAATAATAAAGTCTTATATATATTACTTCTTTTTTTAATTATTGTTAATGGTTTTTTCTTGTTTAATTACATGGCAAAATCTAACAATGATCCAGGTAGAAAAGACCCAATGAGTTTTTTGAAAAAAGAATTAAATTTTAATGAAGCTCAGTTAGAAAAATTAAAAGCTATAAATGCTACGCATCATCAAAACATGATGCGTACAAGTGATGAGATAAAAAATTTAAAAGATGCCTTGTTGACTAATATTTCTAACGAGTCTGTAAATAAAAACACCATAGATTCTATTGCAAGCTTAATAGGTGATAAGGAAGCAAAGCTAGAAAAAGAAGTGTTCTATCACTTTAATAATATTCATAATTTATGCAATGCTAAACAAAAACAAAAGTTTAATAAAATTATAAAAGATGCAATGCATAAAGGAGTAGAAAGCGGAGGAAGACCTCGAGGAGCAGAAAGTCCAGAAGGTAATAGGCCACCTCCACCACCTCCAAATGGTTTTTAAAGCATTTATTTAAAAAAAGCGTTTCATAATGAAACGCTTTTTTTTTTGGCTTTTATTTAACAATATCCTGCACAAGTAATCTGCTTTACTGGCATCTAAAACTACATAACAATAAAATATTTAAATTATGAAAAGTAACACATTTAAAACAGTAGTATTCGTTTTTACATTAACAGTATGTATGACAAGCACAAGCTTTGCACAATCTCAAGATAGACAGCAAAGAACTCCTCCAACATTTAGTGAAATGTTAGAACAAATGGATGCCAATGAAGATGGTAAACTTGCTGAAGACGAAGTAAAAGGACCTTTAAAAGAGGAGTTTTCTACCATTGACACAGATGAAGATGGTTATATCTCTGAAGAAGAAATGGAAAACGCTCCTAAGCCACAAAGAAGAGGAAGAAAATAAAGGAATAACCCAAAATGTAATATACTATGAAAGAGGTTAAAAAGAAATTAGACATAATATTCGTAGCATTTTTATTCATTACAGCTATTAGCACCTTTAATGCGTGTAGTACAGATGAAGATACTTCTGCTAGCGAAGAAGAAACACAAGAAACGGTAGATGATGCTGATTTTGTTGCAACCGATTGGACTACAGAAACACATAGCAAAGATGTAGATCCTAATTTTGACGAGGTTTTTGAAGATAACGCAGTGAAAAGATTAGACATAGTTATTACAGAAGCACGTTGGCAAAGTATGCTAGAGGATATGACAGAAACCTATGGATCTTTTGGTTCTGGTGGTTCTGGAGCTTCTTTAGTAGATACAGACGAAAATCCAATTTTTGTGCCTGCAGAAGTGTTTTATAACGGATTAGAATGGTATCGTGTAGGTGTACGATTTAAAGGAAACTCTAGTTTGCAAACAAGTTGGCAAAACGGAATTTTAAAATTATCATTTAAACTAGATTTTGATGAGTTTGAAGATGATTATCCGCAAATTGACAACCAACGTTTCTATGGCTTTAAAAAATTAAGTCTTAAAAACAACTTTGATGATAAATCTATGCTTCGCGAAAAAGTGGCTACAGATGTTTTTAGAAATGCAGGATTAGTAGCTTCACATACCGCGTTTTATACACTTTATGTAGATCATGGTGATGGACCACAATACTTTGGTTTATATACCTTGGTAGAAGAAGTAGATGATACGGTTATAGATACCCAATTTTCTGATGATGATGGTAATTTATACAAACCAGATGGTGATGCAGCAAGTTTTGCTGCAGGAACCTATGATGAAGAGGAATATGTTAAGAAAACCAATGAAGATGAAGCAGATTTTTCTGATGTAGCTAGTCTGTTAGATGTGCTAAATGATGCTTCCAGAACAACAGACGCAAGTTCTTGGAGAACTAATTTAGATGCCGTTTTAGATACAGATGTATTTTTAAAATACTTAGCGGTGAATACAGTAATTCAAAATTGGGATACTTATGGCAGAATGACGCATAACTATTTTTTATACAATAATCCAGATACTAGTAAGCTAACATGGATTCCTTGGGATAATAATGAAGCACTGCAAACTGGTAAATTAGGTGGTTCATTAGCTCTAGACTTTTCGGGTTTAAACGATGCAGAATGGCCTCTAATTGGATATTTATATCAAGATACAGTATATAAAAATCAATACGATAGCTATGTACAAGAAGTAATAGATAATACTTTTAATGAAAGCACCATGCAATCACAATACGCCACTTATGCAGCATTAATAGAGCCTTATGCTACTTCAGAAATAGAGGGCTATACCTTTTTAAATAGTAGTTCAGAGTTTCAAACTGCTGTAAATGAGTTAAACACACATGTGGCTTCTCGTGTTTCTGCAGTAAACAATTATTTAAATTAGATAAAGAAAAGAATAAGTTTTTTGATTAGTTAATTCGTTAGAAGCTTCTTGAGGTAAAAATCTTGAAGCTTTTTTATTAATTATAATATGTATATATCATGAGATTATTTAGAAAAATTAAAAAAAATCTAATCGCTTCAGGTAAAATAAAAAACTACCTGTTATATGCCTTAGGCGAAATTTTATTGATAGTTATAGGTATTTTAATTGCTTGGAAAATAAATAACAGCAATGAAATTAGAAAAAATAAAATTGTAGAATTAAAAATATACCAAAGCTTAAATGAAGAGTTAAATGCCAATTTAGTATTACTAGATTCTTCTGTAGTTAGGTATGCTCAAAACATACAAACCATACAAAATACCATTCAAAGCATACGTTCGCAACCAAAAGAGTTGTCAGATCAAGTAAAAGAAGGAATTATTAACGTAAACCATAAAGTTACAAAATTGCAAAGTGCTGCCATAAACTCGGTGAGCAGTACTAATAAATTTGAGTTTATTGAAAGTGATTTGTTAAGAGATTTAATTGCTGCTTACCCAAATGAGCTAAATACTTTTGAAAATCAGGAAGCAAAAATTAGCAATATTGTTGTTAATCGGTTACAACCTGAAATAGAGTCGCATTTATCGTTAATTGATATTCTTTTAACTCGAGATCAAAGGCATAATAAAACAGAAACTTATTCTAAACAAGAAGACTATTATGCATTATTAAATAGTAAGGAGTATCAAAATGTGTTGATTGATCGATTGCTACAAACCGAGAATCAGCTCATAACTGCTAACAACTTGAGAGATAAAACACAAAGAATTGCTTTTAAGCTTAATAAAGAATTAACAAATTAATACGTACAAACGTATTTACTATAAAAAAGAGCACAAGTATTTTGATGTTACTGCATCTAAAGATACAATACACATGAAAAAGAAGAACCTAAAAACAATAATTTCCATTTTTTCTATGCTAATCTGTTTTAGCGTTTTTGCACAAGGACCTCCTGGTGGAGGCCAAGGTGGTAGAGGTGGAAAAGGAGGTCAAGAAAGAGAAAAACCAGATGCTTCAGAAATTTTATCCAAGTTAGATAGTAATAAAGATAATCGTATAGATAAAGAAGAAGCTGCTAAGGACCAAAGAGGTAAAATTGCTGAAGACTTTGAGGAAATAGATACCAATAGTGATGAATTTATTGACTTAGAAGAATTAGAAGATGCTTTAAATGATAGAAAAAATCCGAAAAGAATAGATCCTGAAAAATTAATAAAACAAATAGATGATGATGGAAATGGTATGCTAAATGAGTTGGAAGTTGCGGCAAAAGGAAAAAGAGATTTATCAGAAAAATTCAATGAAATAGATACTAATGACGATGCCGAATTAGATTTAGAGGAATTAAAAAGCTTCTTTGATGATAATACAGACGATAAAAAATCAAAACGAAAAAAAAGAGATTAATTTTTAAAAAAAATACTAGAAATGAAAAACCTAAACACATTAACCGTTGTCGTTATATTGGGTGCTTTTTTTGCATGTAAAAACACTAATAATATACATAGTCATGATGGATTACACAGCCATTCGCATGAGCATACTACAGATATAAAAGATACTGTAAATTACTTTGCAGATTATACCTTAGAAGATGAATCCTATGGTACAAAAACAAAAATAACTATTGTTGGTGACCAACGTATTATGGTAACCAATTCTTTGCCTAATCATGAAACAGGAAGTTTTCCTAATTCAGGAAATCCAAATACTATTTCTGCGCAAAATAAAACCTATACTTTTCCGCTAAATCCTGTTTACACAGGAAAATCTAAATGGATGCGCGAACCAGGAATTGCTTTAAATGGTATTAAGTTTGAGCCACAAACAGCAGAAGTGGTGGTTTGTGATACTGGTGAAAATTATCGTGTAGAAGCTATACAAAATGTTATAGATCTTGGTTTAGATTTTAATCATGCACACGTACAACCAACAGGAGCATACCATTATCATGGTACACCAACTTCTATGATTGAAAAGTTTGATACTGGAAACGATTTGGTACATATAGGTTTTGCTCATGATGGTTTTCCTATGTATTATTCTAAAAGTGGTAAGTACAAACCAAGTTTTAAACTTTTAAATGGTATTAGAGAAGGTGAAGATTGTACTTATGATACGCCTAAAGAACATTTAGATATTGCTGTTGGTGGTCATCATGACGGAACTTTTGGTTCTGATTATGAATACGTTGAAAGTTATGGCGATTTAGATGCGTGTAATGGTATAGAAGTAGACGGACAATACATGTATCTTGTAACTAATGAGTTTCCGTATGTTGGTAGATGTGTTATGGGTGAAGTTGCTGAAGATAGTAACCAAAGAGGTCCACAAAACGGACCACAAGGAGGAGAAAGACCAAGTGTTTCCGAAATTTTAAAAAAATTAGATACCAATAAAGATGGTAAACTATCTATTAGCGAAACCAAAGGACCTTTAAAGGAAGATTTTGCTAAAATAGATACCAATAAGGATAATTTTTTAACAAAGGAAGAATTAAAAAACGGCTCTAATGCTAATGCACAGAGACCTTTAGGAGGAAGACCACAAGGAAAAGATCAGAATCGAAAAAATTAATTAAAAAAATAGCGCAAGTATTTTGCAAGTAATGCATCTAAAAATAAAACCTAAAAACATATATTATGAAAAACGTATTTAAACTTACCTTAGTAGCTATATTTCTAGCTTTTGGATTTGTGTCGTGCTCATCCGACGAGGAAAACATTGAAACCACAACAACTATAGAAGATGGAGAAGATGTTAGTGATGTTGGTGAAGTTGGTGATGACGAAAACACAGAAGCAGTAGCTCAATTACATCCAGCATTTGCCGCATTTTCAGATGCAGTAACCGTTACTTTATCAGATGATGGTACACAAGTATACATTGAAACAACAGGTTATCCAGATCATACATCTATTTACTGGGAAACAGATCATGCTCTTTATGAAGACGAGTCTGTAAATGGTGTAGTAAAAACAACGCAAGACACATATATTGGTGGTGGTACTGGTGAAGCTGCAAGTTTTACTGTGGATGCTGTACCTAATTTAACAGGAGCATCAGAAGCTACACATTTAGATACTATTGGTATTGCTGTAAGTGGAGCTTCTATTTTTAATGACCAAGAAGGTGCTGGAGATTTAGACCAAGCTGCTGGAAGTTTAGATTATAATGGAGGTCATAAAGGTCCTGGTGTTTATCATTATCACTTAGAACCAAAATCAGTTTCTAATGATGATGATAATTTAGTAGGAATATTAGAAGATGGTGTGTTTATTTATGGAAGACAATGTAGCTCTACAGGTACTTATCCAACAGATTTAGATGCATCAGGTGGTCATACTTCTACTACGCAATATACAGATGGAGAAGAAGAATACCATTATCATATTATTAATGAAGAATACAATGCTCCTTTATATGCTTATGATGAAGCAATTGTTCTTTTTGCAGGTCCATTTCAAGGATTCTAAAACAAAATAAAGTATGAAACCAACTCTTTTTTTAATACTAATGGCCTTTTTTACCATAGGCTGTAAACAAACGTCTTCTAGTAAAAGTACAGAAACGGTTGCTTTAAAAGAGCAAGCGAATACTATTGTTATAGATAGTGTTGAAGTATTAAAAAAAGAGTTAATTCTTAATGGAAATAAAGGAAAGTGGTATTATAAAGGAAAACCTTTTAATGGCTATTCTTTAAAATATTATCCAAATGGAATATTAGAAGAAAAATGGGGTTTTTATAACGGAAAAAGAGAAGGTGTTGCTAGACGTTGGACAAACAAAGGAAAGCTTCAAATAGAATCTTATTATAAAAACAATCGTTTACACGGAATTTACAAAAGTTGGTGGGAAAATGGTGTTTTAGCAGGACAATCGCTTTATGAAAATGGTACGAAACAAGGCGAAGATAAAAAATGGTATCCAACAGGACAGTTAGCTAAATTTAGAAACCTTGTGGATGGTAAAGAACAAGGACTTCAAAAAGCTTGGTTAGCTAATGGCAAACTATATGTTAATTACGAAGCTAAAAATGGTCGCATTTTTGGTATGAGAAGAGCAAATTCATGTTATAGATTAGAAGATGAAGTTATTATTAAAAAGAAAAAAAAATAGAATCTTATTACTTGGTTTATTAGTACTTACTATAAGCTGTAAAAAACAAGTAAAAAAAGAAAATATAAAGGTTGTAGAAACTAGTAGAGTAGAATATTTGCCTTTTTATGAAGACGAATCTTTTACTCCGCATTGGTTAACACCTGGAAGTGATGAAGAAAAAAGTTTTCATAAAATACCAGATTTTAACCTTATAAATCAGTTAGGTGATACCATTACTCAAAATACCTTTCAAGATAAAATATATATAACCGATTTCTTTTATACAACCTGTCCTGGCATTTGTTTAAAAATGACCAATAATATGGTGAAAGTACAAGAAGCATTTAAAAATGATAATGACGTAGTATTACTGTCTCATTCTGTAACACCATCTATAGATTCTGTACCTGCTTTAAAAACCTACGCTAAAAATAATAATGTGATAGATAATAAATGGCATTTGGTTACAGGTGATAGAAACGAAATTTATACACTAGGAAGAGAGCATTATTTTGTAGAAAATGATTTAGGCGAAATAAAAAGTATGGATGATTTTCTTCACACCGAAAACTTTTTGTTAATAGATAAAAACAAGCATATTAGAGGAATTTACAATGGTTTAAATAGAGCTTCCATTGCACAACTAATTACAGATGTAAAAGCATTGCAGTTAGAAAAGTAGTTTTAATGAATCTGATAGTAAAAGAGATAATTTTAATTCCATAATACAATTATAAATGAAATATAGACTTGAAATAGCATGTATTCTATTAGTTACAATAGGTTTTATAGCATGTTCCAGTGAGGATAATAGCACAACAATTGAAGAAACTACTTGGTATCAAGATTTAGATGGTGATGGTTTAGGTAATCCTAATGTCTTTATAATTTCAGATACCCAACCAGATGGTTATGTTTCAAATAATGAAGATACAGATGATGATGTAGTGGTTGTAGATTGTGTTTCAGACCAAACTTTAGATGATTCTAGAGGAGCATGTGATCAAACCTTAAGTTTTACAAATGTTTATAATGAAACCATTTCAGGAAATAATAGAATAATTACCACCAATAGTATTCCAGACCATAGAGTTGGTTTATTTGGTATGGTACAAGGATCTTTAAATCCAAATGCCATTTCAGAGCAAAACGGAAACTATACCATTACCATGAATCCTACAGAAGCTGCAACTATAACGCCTTTATTGGCTACAACAGGTTCTGGACCAAATGCTGGACCTCAATATTCCTTCGGTATTTTATTAAATGGTGTCGAGTTAGACCCTGTTGCTGCAGAACCTTTTCCGCATGAAGGTATTATGAGTCCTAATGTAAATTGGGAGTGGAATTTAGAAGCGCTAAATGTAAATCTTGGTGTAGATTGTAATAATGCGCATGTACAACCTACAGGAAAATACCATTATCATGGTTCGCCAACCTTGTTTTTAGAATCTTTAAATGTTCCAACCAATGCTATGACTTTAATTGGTTATGCTGCAGATGGTTTTCCTATTTATTATAAATATGCATATGCTGATGCTTATGACAATACTTCTGCTGTTATAGAAATGAGTTCTAGTTACCAGTTAAAAACAGGAGAAAGAGGAGGAGATGGAGTTACTGCTCCTTGTGATGTGTACAATGGTGTATATTCTAATGATTATGAATACATGGATGGATTAGGAACCTTAGATGCCCTTAATGGTAGATATGGTGTAACACCAGAATATCCAACAGGAACTTTTTATTATGTAATTACAGATGCGTTTCCTAGTATTCCTAGATACTTTAAAGGAACTCCTTCAAATGATTTTTCAATAGGTGCATAATCTATGAAAACTTCTAGTTTACTTATAGCTATTCTATGCTTGTTCCTAAATTATGGTTTTGCACATGATGCAAATAAAGCATTCTTTAAAATAGAACAAAAAGAAGATGTTGTTGTAGTAGAAGCGGAGTTTCCTTGGAGCATAAGATCTTCGCTATTAATAGCATTTCCTGATTTAGAGCTATCTAGAAAGCAAGAAGATTATGATGTTGCTTTATTTGATTATTTAAATAATCATTTAATAATCACTAATGGTTTAGAGCGTTTGCCTTTATTATCTGTAAACAAAACGGTTTCACAAGGGCATTCGCACCAAGCTAATTATATACTTACTTTTAAAGGTGCTTCTTTTAATAAAATTATCAATAGCATAATGTGTAATTTAACAAGAGAGCAAACCAATTACCACGAACTGTTATTACAAACTAAAAGTGTAGAATATATTACTACCAATACTGCCACTAGCTTTGAAATACAATTAGAGGAAAAAAATAATAAAAAAGTGCTTTCCTTTTACTATTTAGCAGGTATTATCGCTCTTTTACTAGGCTTTGTATTGTTTTATTTTGCCAGAAAAAAAGCTAGTAGGCATACTTCTGCATCATGAAAACAGATTTACTTTATCAGAATTCTTTTAAAGCCTAAGTAATTTTTATCTTAGAGCAATTAAAATGATAGGATAGATGTCTAAAAAATTATTCCCTAAGTTTTTTGCAATTTTGCTTTTAAGCTCTTGTGCAACTTATAAGGCGCAGTATAAAAATAGTACAAGCGTAAATACTTTTACTGATAAGGAAATAGAACATTCTTTCTATTTAATTGGTGATGGAGGAAACTCGCCTTTAGGAGAATCTTCAAAAACAATTCAAGCTTTTAAATCAGAATTAGCTAAAGCATCTAAAAACAGTACAGCTATTTTTCTTGGTGATAATATTTATCCTAAAGGTTTACCTAATAAAGAAAGTGAAGACAGAACCTTTGCAGAACACCAACTAAATACGCAAACCCAAGCTACAGTAGATTTTAAAGGAAACACCATCTTTATTCCTGGAAATCACGATTGGTATAGTAACGGACTTAAAGGATTAAAACGTCAAGAAAAATATATTGAGAGTATATTAGGTAAAGACACTTTTTTACCAGAAAACGGTTGTCCTATTGATAAAATTCATGTTTCAGATGATGTAGAATTAATAATTATTGATACACAATGGTTTGTAACCAACTGGAATAATCATCCTACTATTAATGACGATTGCGAAATTAAAACCAGAGAACTTTTTTTTAATGAATACAGCAGTTTAATAAAAAAAGCAAGAGGTAAAACTACTATTGTAGCATTACACCATCCTATGTATACCAATGGTTTACATGGAGGACAATATCATTTTAAAAGTCATTTATCTCCAGCTCCAGTTTTAGGAACACTTAAAAATCTATTGCGCGTTACAACAGGAGTTTCTAATGCAGATATTCAAAATAAACGCTATAACGAACTAAGAAAAAGGCTAATAACCATTTCACAAGAAAATAGTAAAGTAGTTTTTGTTTCTGGTCACGAGCATAATTTACAATATTTAGTGCAAGACAATTTACGTCAAATTGTAAGTGGATCTGGTTCTAAAGTAACACCTACTAGAAATGTTGGAGGCGGACAATTTTCATACGGAACGCCAGGATATGCAAGGCTAGATGTCTTTAAAGATGGTTCTTCGTATGTGCGTTTTTATTCGGTTGAAGATAATAAATTGGTGTTTGAAACCGAAGTATTAAAACCAGATACCAATACAATAGATACCAAGTTTCCAGAAACTTTTCCGAAAGAAAAAACAGCTTCTATCTATTCTCAAGAAGAAACCGATAAATCTGCTTTTACTAAATTTTTATGGGGAAAAAGATACAGAGATACCTATAGTACAAAAGTTACAGTACCAACCGTAAATTTAGATACGCTTTTTGGTGGAGTCACGATAGGAAGAAGAGGAGGAGGAACACAGTCTAAATCACTGCGTCTTATTACCAAAGATGGCAAAAAACAATACGTCATGCGTGCTATGCGTAAACAAGGTACACAGTATTTGCAAGCTGCTTTTTTTAAAGACCAATATCTAGACGGAAAATTTGATGATACTGCTGCTGAAGATTTAATACTAGATGTATTTACAGGTTCACATCCTTATGCACTTTTTACGGTTGCAGATTTATCTGATGCTGTTGGTGTGTACCATTTAAACCCAAAACTATATTATATACCAAAGCAAAATGCTTTAGGAGATTATAATGAACAGTTTGGTGATGAGTTGTATATGATTGAAGAACATGCCTCTGATGGTCATGGAGATTTAGCAAGCTTTGGGTTTTCTAATAAGGTTTTAAGTACTGCAGATGTTATGGATAAGCTGCATAAAGACGAAGACTTAGTCATGGATGAAGCTGCTTATATTCGTGCTCGTTTATTTGATATGCTAATTGGTGATTGGGACAGACATCAAGACCAATGGCGTTGGTTAGAGTTTAAAGAAAACGGAAAAAAAGTATATAGACCTTTACCTAGAGATAGGGATCAGGTTTTTTCTATTATGTCTGATGGTGCAATGCTTACTTCTGCTGTTGCCATTATACCAACAGCTAGGTTATTGAGAAAATATGACGACGATTTGGTAGATGTAAAAGGGGTTAATGTAGAGCCTTATCCTTTAGATATGGAGTTTATTATGCAGTCTAATAAAGAGGTATGGAATGCACAAGTAAAAACCATTCAAGAAGGAATTACAGACCAGGTTATTGATAAAGCTTTTTTTAATTTTCCAGAAGAGGTTAGAGGAGAAGTAACAGATAAAATTAAAGCCACACTAAAAGCACGTCGTGCAAACCTTCAAAAAATTGCAGATAGATATTACAATCTAGTAAATAAATATGCTGTGATTAAAGGTACAAATAAAGACGATTGGTTTGATGTAGAGCGTTTGCCTAACGGAAAAACAAAAGTTACAGCTTACAGAATTAAAGGTGGAGAAAAAGCAGATATTTTTCATGAACGTACTTATAATAATACAGAAACTAATGAAATCTGGATTTATGGTTTAGATGATGACGATACGTTTCATGTATTTGGAAATAATACCAATAACCAAATGCGAGTACGTTTAATAGGAGGACAAAACCACGATGTTTATAATATTGAGGAAGGAAAAAAAGTGACTTTTTACGATTATAAATCTAAAGAAAGCACAATAGTAAACAAAAATGGACATCAGAAGTTTACAGATGATTATGAAACCAATGTGTATGATTATAAAAAGCTAAAAAATAATATAAACCAATTAGTACCAACTATTGGTTCTAATCCTGATGATGGTTTAAAAATAGGAATTGCTAATACCTATACGGTTTATGGTTTTGAACGCAATCCTTTTACTTCGCAACATACAATTTCTGCTGCCTATTATTTTGCAACCAATGGTTTTGAAATCGATTATAAAGGAGAATTTGCTAACGTATTTAAAGGGTTAAACTTTGGTTTAGATGCTAGTTTTAATAGTCCTAATTACGCGATTAACTTTTTTGATTATGGTAATTCTACTCCAAATCTTGAAACAGATGATGTGGTGGATATGGATTATAATCGTGTAAAAATAAGAAGCTTTTCTGTTAAACCATCTTTAATATGGCGAGGACAGTTAGGAGGTTATTTTAAAGCAGGTGTTTTATTTGAAAACAATGAAGTAGAAAGAACAAGCGGAAGATTTATTAATACATTTATAGGTGATGGTAACGAAGTAAGTGATGCTTTTTATGGTGCAGATGCAACCTATTCTTTTCAAAATAAAGACAATAAATCCTTTCCTACCTTAGGAATGCAATTTGGTTTACAAGTTGGTTTTAAAAGCAATATAGATTCTAATAAAGGGTTTGGTTATGTTATTCCAGAATTAGGTTTTGATTATAAATTAATACCAAGTGGTGCGTTAGTTTTAGCGACAAACTTTAGTGGACACTTTAATTTAGGAGATAATTTTGAGTTTTACCAAGCAGCAACTTTAGGAGCTAATACTGGATTGCGTGGATATAGAAACGAACGTTTTACAGGTAAAAGCGCATTTGTGCAGAGTACAGATTTGCGACTTAATTTTTTAAGCCTTAAAACAAATATAATACCAATAAGTCTTGGTGTTTATGGTGGAGCAGATTACGGACGTATTTGGGTAGATAATGATTTGGTTGCTAATGCTAGTTATAATAAAGATCAATGGAATACCTCATTTGGAGGAGGACTTTTTGTTACTATGGTAGATATGTTTACTGCAAATGTATCTGCTTTTAATAGCGAGGATGGAATGCGTGTTGCTTTTAAATTAGGCTTTGGATTCTAAAAAAGTTACTCCTTTCTCCTATAATACATACAGATGCTACAGTTTATTGTAGCATCTTATTATGCCTATAATTTTATTTAATAAAAAAACACGTAATTGGTTTGGTGATACAGAAGTAATTCAATTTCTTGCATCATTAATTTTGATTAAAAATGGATAACTTAATAGCCTTCTCAATAGCAGTGTTTACGGCATTTTTTGCTATTACAAACCCTATTTCAAATATGTCGGTTTTCTTGTCATTAACAGATGGTGCAGACAAAAAAACAAAACGAGATATTAATAAACGAGCAAATATAATTGCCTTTGTAATTGTTGCGGTTTTTGTATTGCTAGGAAAATATATATTTAAACTATTTAATATTAGTATACCTGCTTTTAAAATAACAGGTGGTATTCTTATCTTTTTTATTGGTTTTGAAATGTTACAGTCTAAAAAATCAAACGTAAAAAATATTAAGAATGTTCATATTGATGAAAACATTGCAGTTTCACCACTAGCTATTCCTATTTTAGCAGGACCAGGAACCATTGTAACAGCAATGAATTTTGTGTCTAATGCAGAAGCTATACATATATTTTTGGTAATCGGTATATTTGGTTTAATGAGTTTATTAACCTTCTTTACGTTTAGATTAAGTGATCTAGTAGTTAAAATAGTTGGGTATAACGTAATCTCTGTAATTGGTAAAATCATGGGATTAATCATTGCTATCATTGGTACAGGTATGATTATTCAAGGAATTAAAATTTCTTTTAACCTAATAGCGCAATAACTAGATTGTATTAAAATATATAACATAACGTGTATATTTTAAGGTTTAGATAAAAGCAAAAACCACAAAACAAGATTTATCGTTAGTGAATCTTTTTTGTGGTTTTTTTAATTGTTTTTACTACTAAAAATTATAGCTTCTATATACTTATCAAATAATTTTTCTGAAACATTTTATCATAAATATCTTTGCTAAACATATATAGTTGAGCAGGTTTTTTTGAAACACCTACTTGTTTTTCATCTAAAGCAATGATGTATTTTTTGTTTATTAATTTTCGTCTAAAATTTCTATTATCTATTTCAATTCCTAAAATAGATTCATATAAATCTTGTACGTCATTTATAGTAAACTTATCTGGAAGCAGTTTAAATATAATAGGTTTTGATAAGCACTTTACCTTTAAATCTTCATAGGCCTCTAGTATTATTTGTTCATGATCAAAACCAACTTCTGGTAAATTGTTAACCGGAAACCATTTAGCCTTATTCTTATTGTTCTTTAAATTTACATCTTCGGTTTTTAATAAAAAATAATAAGCTATTGTTGTAGTTCTTAAATGGAATGCTTCGTTTTTAATCCAAATAATATCTTTAGGATTCATTAAACGATCTGGATCTCCAAAAGCTTTAAATTGCTTTTTATATTGATTTGTTAATCCTGTTAGCTCTTTTAAAACTCTAGTTGCAGTATCATCTAAGGTTTCATTTTTATATACGTGATATCCTGTTAAAACATAATCATTAACTAGAACTTCTTTTTTGTCTTCAGACTCTAAAAAACGATTAATTAATAAAACATTTAAAGATTTGGTATTTATATCATATCCAAAAACGACACAATCTACAGATATATTTAATATTTTTTCAGGTTCCATAAGTTAAAAAGATTACAAAAATAGGTTTTTGGTTTGTTTGCTACTAATATATACAAAATTTAATAAACGTCATTTTTACATTATTAAAAATATCGTCCGTAATTGTAAAATCAGCAAATTAAGTGTCAATATAGTATACATAAAAGTTAAAATACTATATTTTTTTAGGAAAAAATTAGGATTTATATATTTAATTGTAATACATTTGAAAAACAAACGTAAAAATGACGTTTCTAATTGAAGCGAAATATTTAAAAAAAATACCATGAATAGACTTATAGATTTTTTTTTAAACACTATCTTAATAGAATACGACAATAAAAATTCAAAAAGAATTCTATTAGTAATAGGTGTAATGTTTTTTACTTTCAATATCGTTGAAGCGCAAGAGGAAGAAGTAGAGGCAGTTGTTGCAGATGAAATAGAGGATGCTTATCAACCAATAAGTATTGGAGGTCATTTAAAAAATATGCACACATGGCATGGTTTTGTTGTGCATCCTGGTGCTGTACTTGCAACAAACATAGAGTATAACTCTAAAAATAAAAAATTTACGTTTGGTTTTTGGGGAGGTGCTAGCTTTTCTACAGTAGATGTAAAAAATATAAATACAGGAGAAAATGAAAGTGCATACTATAAAGAGGTTTCTATTTATACTAAATATCGTTTATCTGATAAATTCTTTATAGAAGCAGTTTCACATAACAATTATACAGGAGTAGAAGAAAGAGGAGATAAATTAGAATATTGGAGTTATGATAAAACCCAAGGATACAATTTTGTAGATCTAAATTTTGGTTATAACGTAACACCAAATACCTTATTATACTTTGCAACTATTATTGGTGGTGGTTCTGGAGATTATGAAGTACAAGACAATGGAGATTTAAAAAACTCATGGACTCATTATTTTGAAGTTTCTAGTAAAGTTTGGCAAAATCAAAATGCTAGTTTATCCTTATTTGCAGGTGGAGCTTGGTCTTTTATTACAGATAAAACTTTTTATACAGAAGGAGCAGGAAACATAATAAATGTAGGTGCTACGTATAATAAACAATTTTCGGTTTTTAAACATAATATACCAGTAGATGTAACCCTTATGTGGAACCCTGAGCAAGAAAAAACAGTAATACAACTAGATGTTACTTTATTTTAAATAATCTATTAACCAACATTTAGTACTCTCAATAATTTTAAGATTATGAAAACAAAAACTTTTAAAAACAATCTAAAAAAATACTTGTTTCCTATACTAGTACTTTTATTGATTTTTAATCTTACTAGTTGTGCCGAACAACTTAATAATTCTGATGCTTCTACTAATAGTAGTGAGGAGTTTGATGGTACAATTGAAAGTGAAATAGATCTTACAGGTAAAAAAATTGGATATTGCTCTCCAACACTAAATGCTCCTTATTACCAAGCGCTATGGCAGAGTATAAAAACAACTACAGAAAATAATGGCATGCAATTTTTGTCTGCAGATGGGCAAGATGATATTACAAAACAAATTGCAGCTGTTGAAGATTTAATTACAAAAGGTGTAGATGCTTTACTACTAAACCCTAAAGATCCTGATGCTTTAGTTGGTGTTACTAAAATAGCTAAAGCGGCAGGTATTCCAGTGTTTATTATTGATAGTTCTATAAATCCTAAAGCAGATTATATAACCACCATTCAAGCTAACAACCTAGCTAATGGAGCATTAGCAGGAGAGTGGTTGGCTAAAAAATTTGGTAAAAAGCAAATGAATATAGCCTTATTAAGTGGTAATGCAGGAAATCCTGTAGGTCGTACACGTAAACAAGGTTTATTACAAGGTATAACAGAAGAACAATTACGTACACAAGGGAAAATTAACTTAAACGTAAAAACACAAGCATATACAGAGTGGTCTTATGCTGGTGGTTTAAAAGCTATGGAAGACATTCTAGTAGCACATCCAGATATTAATGTAGTGATTACAGAATCTGATGTTTGTGTGTTAGGTGCTATTAAAGCCATTGCGCAAGCAGGTAAAACAGATGATATATTAATAGTAGCAGGAGCTGACGGACAAAAAGAAGCTATTAAATATATTATGGAAACTGATTTTTATGGTTGTACAGCAATGAATAGTCCTGTGCAAATAGGAAAAAATGCGGTGAAATATGCTGTTGAGTATATGAATGGAAAAAGAGATTTTGATAAAAAATCATACACAGCACCTTTGTTAATTACCAAAGAAAATGCTGCCGAATATTACAACCCAAACGCTATTTTTTAATAATTAAATATTTGATATGAAAAGTTCAGAAAATGAATATCGTCTTGAAATGACAGGAATATCAAAAAGTTTTGGTGTTGTTTCGGTACTTAAAAATGTAAATCTTAAAGTAAAACCTGCAGAAATTCATGCTTTGTTAGGCGAGAATGGTGCTGGAAAATCTACCTTAATTAAAATACTAAGTGGTGTACATCAAAAAGATACTGGTAAAGTAGTTTTAGATGGACAAGAGATTAAACCAAAAAACACGCATGAAGGACAAATTTTAGGTATAAACGTAGTATATCAAGAACTGTCTTTAGTCAATGATTTATCGGTTGCTGAAAATATTTATCTGCATAAATTAGGTGCTAATAAAACCTGGATGAATTGGAAAGGTTTAATTAAAGATGCACAAGCATTATTAGATTCTTTAGGATTTAAAATAAATGCATCTGCCAAAGTAAAAAACTTAAGTATTGTACAAAAACAAGTGGTTGAAATTGCAAAAGCAATATCTGAAGACACCAAAGTTTTAGTATTAGATGAGCCTACTACTGTTTTTGATCCTAAAGACGTTAAAAAGCTTTTTAATATTCTTTTTAAACTAAAAGAAAAAGGTATTTCAATCATATACATATCACATCACTTAGATGAAGTTTTTGAAATAGCAGATACTGTTACTGTACTTAGAGATGGTGTAGATACTGGTAGTATGGCTATTGCAGACACCAATAAAGATGGCGTAATTCATTTAATGATTGGTCGTGAGCTAAAAGACTTATATCCAGCAAGAACTATTGAAATAGGAGAGATGCCAATTTTTGAAGTCAAAAATTTAACCGCTAAAAATAACATGGTTCATGATGTGTCTTTTCATGTAAAACCTGGAGAAGTTTTAGGTATTGCAGGTTTAGGTGGAAGCGGAAGAACAGAAACGGCAAAACTTATCTTTGGTGCAGATAAAAAGAAATCTGGTACTTTAATTTTAGAAGGTAAAGAGATAAAAACCAACTCTCCTGTAGATGCTGCTGGTCATCAAATTGGTTTTGTGTCTGAAGATAGAAAAGAAGAAGGTGTCTTTTTACCATTGTCTATAAGACGTAATATTAGTGTTACAAGTTTCGATTCTATTTCTAGTAAACTTGGTTTTATAAATGTAGAAAACGAATACAAAAAGGTTTTAGGACTTATTGAAAAACTAAACATTAAAACACCCAGCTCTGAGGTAGATGTAAAAAACCTAAGTGGTGGAAATCAACAAAAAGTAGCATTAGCAAAATGGCTAAGTATTGATAGTAAAGTCATTTTTATTGATGAACCAACGCGTGGAGTAGATGTAGGTGCAAAAATAGAAATCTATAAACTAATTAATGAGGTTGCAAAAAAAGGAGTTGGTGTTGTTGTTATTTCTTCAGATATGCCAGAAATAATGGGTATTTCAGATCGTATTCTTGTTATGCATGAAGGTACGTTTTATGGCGAATTACAAAAAGAACAATTTTCAGAAGAAAACATTTTACGTTACTCCATAGGAGAACCTTTAAAACAATATAATTAAACTAATAAACATTCACGTTATGGCTTTAACATTAAAAGAACAGCTAAGTACTCCTGGAGGTATTCTCAAGTTTTTAGTAAAGTATAATACTATATTCATTTTTATATTATTGGTGATTTTTTCAGCACTAATTTCTGATGTGTTTTTTACTTCAGTTAACCTTTCTAACTTATTGAAACAAGTTTCAGGTATTGGTATTATTAGTATTGGTATGCTTATAGTAATTTTAACTGGTGGTATTGATTTATCGGTTGGTTCTATGGTAGCGTTACTAGCCGTTACCTTTGCTATTTTAATAAATATTTTCATTTTACCTGTCGCTATCTTATTTACAATTCTTATTGGTTTTGGTTTAGGAAGCATTTCAGGATATCTCGTCGCATATCAAAAAATGGCACCTTTTGTTGCCACATTAGCCTTAATGACTATTGCTAGAGGTTTAAGTTTTATTTACTCTAAAGGTTCTCCTATTACGTTTACAACAGTTGGAGGTAAGTACATGTCAGACTTTGCAAATAATGCAACTCTAGGTATTCCTAATATTGCCATTGTGTTTTTTGTCATTGTTATTATGGCAATGGTAATGTTGCGTTATAATGTTTTTGGTAGATTAATAATAGCCATAGGTAGTAATGAAGAGGCTTCTCGTTTATCTGGAATTAAAGTAAATAAATACAAATTTTTAGTGTATGCTATATCTGGTGCTTTAGCAGCAACAGCAGCTATTATTGTTGCTTCAAGAACCAATTTAGGTTCTCCTAATATGGGAATGGCTTGGGAGCTTGACGCTATTGCAGCTGTGGTAATTGGTGGCGCAAGTTTAAATGGAGGAAAAGGAACAGCTATAAATACATTAATGGGTGTACTTATTTTAGGTTTAATAGGAAACATTTTAAACCTACTAAATGTACCATCGTATCCACAACAAGTAGTAAAAGGAGCAATTATCATTTTTGCGGTTTTATTACAAAGATTTGAAAGCAAATAAATACATATTCTGTAATGGAAAATTTAAAATTAAATAATAAAAATCTTTCGCAAATAGCAGAAAGAGTTGCAACACCAAAGTATCATAGATCTGCAATTAAAACAGGAATTGTACATGTTGGTATTGGCGGATTTCATAGAGCACATGAAGCGTTTTATACTAATCAATTATTACAAGATGGTACTGTTAAAGATTGGGGAATTTGTGGTGTTGCCTTATTAGATTTCGACACTAAAATCTATAATACTTTAAAAGAACAAGATGGGTTATATACCTTAATTGTTAAAGAATTAGATGGTACACATACTACACAAGTTATTGGTTCTATTGTTGAATGTTTATTTGCTCCAGAAAATCCAATAAAAGTCATTGAAAAAATGGCTAGTCCAGAGGTTAAAATCATCACATTAACCATTACAGAAGGTGGTTATAACTATAATGAAGCAACTAAAGAGTTTGATTTTACCAATCCGTTAATTATTCATGATTTAGAGCATCCTCAAGCACCAAAAACTATTTTTGGCTATCTAACACAAGCTTTAAAATTAAGAAAAGAACAAGGTTTAAAAGGAATAACCATTCAGTCTTGTGATAATATTCAAGGAAATGGACACATGATGCAAAAAATGCTATTAAGTTATGTAGCAAAAGCAGAACCTTCTTTAGTTACTTGGATGGAAACAAATGTATCTTTTCCAAATGCTATGGTAGACAGAATAACTCCTGTAACTTCAGCAGAAGATATAGCAAGCCTAAAAGAAAACACAGGTATTGATGATGCTTGGCCAGTAGTTTGTGAACCTTTTAAACAATGGGTTATTGAAGATAATTTTATTGCTGGAAGACCTGCTTGGGAAACCGTTGGTGCGCAGTTTGTACCTAACGTAGAACCTTATGAAAAAATGAAACTGAGCTTACTTAATGCAGGACATTCTGTAATAGGTTTACTAGGTGCATTAATGGGTTATAATACTATTGACGAAGCTGTACATAACACAAATATTAGAACCTTCCTAAATAACTATATGCATATAGAAGTTACTCCAACATTAGGAGATTTAGAAGGTATTAATCTTAACGATTATAAGCAATCGCTGTTAGAGCGTTTCGGAAACATAAATATCAAAGATCAAATTGATCGTATTTGTTCTGAAACTTCGGCTAAATATCCAATCTTCATTTTACCAACCATTAATTCGCAATTAAAAGCAAATGGTTCTATAAAACTAGCTGCATTTGTTACAGCTGCTTGGGCAATATATAGTTTAGGGAAAGATGAAAAAGGAAAAGAACTAAACATTAAAGATGCTTTAAAACAAGAATTACACAAACAAGCAATAACAGCTACACAAACACCTTCTTCTTTTTTAGAAATTGACGCTGTCTTTGGAGACCTTAAAACAGAAAAAAGTTTTGTAGAAGCATACACTACAGCTTATAACGATATAGTAAATAGAGGAGTAGAGGCTTGTATTAAAGAGTATAATAGCAATACAATTAAACCCAATTAAAATGAAAAATATAGTTTGTTTTGGCGAAGTTTTATGGGATGTTTTTACAACACATAAAAAAATAGGTGGTGCTCCTTTAAATGTTGCTTTGCGATTACAATCGTTAAACAATAAAGTGTCTATTATTAGTCGTATAGGTGAAGATGAAGATGGTGAAAAAATTAAAGATTATATCCTAGAGCATGGTATAGATATAGAAAACTTACAAGTAGACCAAAAACTAAAAACAGGTCATGTGCAAGTAGTCTTGAATGAAAAAGGTGCTGCTACTTATAATATAAAACTACCTCGTGCTTGGGATAATATTAAATTAAACGAAAGCAACAAGAAAGTCACAGAAAATGCCGATGCTTTTATTTACGGAAGCTTAGCAGCAAGAAACAGTATTACAAGAATTACTCTATATGAACTTTTAAAAATTGCGAAATATAAAATTTTTGATGTAAACCTTAGAGCTCCTTATTATACTATTGATGTTTTAAATATTTTAATGCAAGAAGCCGATTTTATAAAATTTAATGATGAAGAAATTATTGAAATTGGTATGGCATTACACTCTAAAACTAACGATTTAGAAAAAAACATCAGCTTTATAGCTTCACATACCAACACAAAAACTATTTGTGTAACCAAAGGTGCTGATGGTGCTATTTTATACTATAATAACACCTTTTATTATAACAATGGTTATCCAATTCAAGTAGTAGATACTGTTGGTGCTGGAGATTCTTTTTTAGCTACTTTAATTAGTAAATTATTAAATAAAGACAATCCGCAAGAAGCCATTGATTATGCTTGTGCAGTTGGTGCATTAGTAGCAGGTAGTGAAGGTGCAAACCCAAAAATTAAAGAAGAAGATATTAATACATTTATTTCCCTTAATTAGATTATTGATTAAATTGGATTAATAGTAGTTTAAAGCTTTATGAATTTTCATAAAGCTTTTTGCGTTTTTAGTATTAACATTAAAAGAATATTATTATTTTAATAAAATAAATAGGTTTTGTTTCACTTATTTATATTTGAAGACAAAACAAAACAAACAATTAATATATAAAACACATGAGAGCTATAGATTCCCTTTTAACCGAATATGCTGAAAGTCACCAAACAAAACTTAATATTGCCATACATTATATTTGTGTGCCATTAATTTTCTTTAGCTTAATTGGTTTGTTGGCTAGTATTCCTATGCCAGAAGCAGTAACAAATGCAATACCAATGGCCTTATTACCTTATGCACATGTAGGCACTTTAGTAATACTTTTTGGTTTAATATATTATTTACGTCTATCTATAGTACTTTTTATAGGTATGCTACTATTTTCGGCATTGGTATTATTGGGTATTCATCAAATAGCACAACTGCAAATAGCACCACTTTGGTTAATTATGGTGATTATTTTTGTTGTGGCTTGGATAGGACAATTTATTGGTCATAATCACGAAGGCAAAAAACCTTCTTTTTTAAAAGATTTACAATTTTTAATGATTGGTCCTGCGTGGACTATGAGTCATTTGTTTGATGCTCTACATATTAAATTTTAAAGAATAATGTACGCCAATTAAAAACAGCTTTAAAAAACTGTTTTTTTTTGTTTTAAAACCAAAGTATTAAATTACTAAAACCAATAAAACTCTACTATCTTTGCACAAAATAAAATTTATGTCAAAATCATTTTCTAGTTTAGGTATTCACGAAGAATTACAACGCAGTTTAACAGCGTTAAATATTACAGTACCAACAGATATTCAAGAAAAAGTAATTCCAGTAATATTAAACACGAATAAAGATGTTGTTGCTATTGCAAAAACAGGAACAGGTAAAACAGCAGCTTTTGGCTTGCCTTTATTACAATTAATAGACATAAATAAAAACAATATTCAAGCCGTAATTTTAGCTCCTACAAGAGAGTTAGGGCAGCAGATTTACAAAAACCTTGAGGCTTTTAATACCGAAAATCTACAAATAACTATTGCTGGTTTATTTGGAGGTATACCTATTAAACCACAAATAGAAAAACTTAAAGAAACTACACATATTGTTATAGCAACACCAGGACGTTTAGCAGATGTAATAGATAGAAATGCTATAGATCTTAAAGACATTACTTATTTTGTTTTAGACGAAGCTGATGAAATGGTAAGTGCGCATAAAGAAGGTGTAGATACCATCATTAAAGCTTTACCAAAAAAGCGAAGAACCTTATTGTTTACAGCTACCTTGCCAGGAACAATAAAGCAATTGGTGCAAAATAACTTGTCTAAAAATCAAGTTACTATTGAAGCAGATATGCAAACTGTTGGTCATCAAAGTATAGACCATCAATATGTAGTTGTAGAGCCTATTGAAAAACTAAATGTATTAATGCATTTTTTAAATTCTAACGAAGGTAAACGCGGAATTATATTTTGTAAAACCAAAGCAGCAGTAAATAAATTAGCAAAAAACCTAGCTATAAATAAATTCTCATCTGGTGCTATTCATGGTAGTTTATCTCAAGGAATTCGTGATCGAATTATGGGACAGTTTAGAGAAGGACATATTAATATTTTAGTGGCTACAGATTTGGCTGCACGTGGTATAGATGTAAAAGATCTAGCCTTTGTTATTAATTATCATTTACCAGATACCTATGATGCTTATGTGCATAGAAGTGGTCGTACAGCAAGAGCAGGAGCAACAGGTTTAGCTTTAAGTATTATACAAGAAGATGAAGTACAAGACATTCCTGAATTTGAAGAAGAATTAGGTATCGCTTTTACTGCATTTCAAAAAGCAGACGCTAAAAGTATTGAAGAAAATAACGGATTACTTTGGGCAAGAAAAATATTTAAAACAAAGCCTAATCGTGATATTCCTGAAGATTTTAAGGCAAAAGTAAAGACTATCTTTCATCATTTAACTAAAGATGAGTTGGTAGATAAAATCTTATCGAATTATATAGCAGAAAACAATACCATTGTTGAAAAACAAACCGTTGTAAAGAAGAAGAAGAAGAAAAAATAAACAATGGCACACTACAAAAAAGTACAGCAAGATATTTTAAACAAACTAAAAATAAAAGCACTTAATCCTATGCAGGAAGAAGCCTTGCTATCTATTACTAGTACAGCCAATACCGTTTTATTATCTCCAACAGGAACAGGTAAAACAGTGGCTTTTTTATTACCAACTATTGCAGATTTAAATACCAATTGTAAAAATGTACAGTTACTAATTTTAGTACCATCGCGTGAGTTAGCTATTCAAATAGAACAAGTTATACGTATTATGGGTTCTGGCTTTAAAGCCAATGCTATTTATGGAGGAAGACCATTTAGTAAAGACAAAATAGATTTAGCACATACACCAGCAATAATTATTGGTACTCCTGGTCGTGTTGCAGATCATTTACGTAGAGAAACCTTTTTAGTAGATGATATTAAAACACTGGTTTTAGATGAGTTTGACAAATCTTTAGAAGTAGGATTTGAAAAAGAAATGAAAGAGATTATTAGTAGTCTTCCTAATATAAAAAAACGCATTTTAACTTCTGCTACACAAGACATGGAAATCCCTCGTTTTGTAGGTTTAAAAAACGAATTAGTAATCGATTATTTAGGTACTCAAGAATCAAATCTAGAAATTAAAAAAGTAATTTCTCCAGACAAAAATAAGCTGCAAACTTTAGTAGATTTATTACAGGATATTGGTAACAAACCAGGAATTATTTTCTGTAATTTTAAAGATACTATTCAATATGTTAGTAATTTTTTAACCGAAAATAATATTGCGCATGGCTGTTTTCAAGGCGGAATGGAACAAATAGATAGAGAACGTGCTTTAATAAAATTTAGAAACGGAACGCATCAAATTATCATTGCTACAGATTTGGCAGCTCGAGGATTAGATATTCCAGAACTTAATTATATTATTCATTACCAATTACCATTAAAAGCAGAAGAGTTTACCCACAGAAATGGTAGAACAGCACGTATGAATGCAGAAGGAACCGCTTATGTATTGCAATGGGAAAAAGAAAAACTTCCAGATTTTATAGATACCAATATTATAGTTACTCCAAATGGTAGAACCAAAACAATGCAAACCCAATGGAGTACCTTATTTATTTCTGGCGGAAGAAAAGATAAAATATCTAAAGGAGATATTGCAGGCTTGCTGTTTAAACAATGCAACCTAGAAAAATCTGAAATTGGTATTATTGAACTGAAACAAGATTGTGCTTTTGTTGCTATACCTAAAGCAAAGGCACAAAACATTATTGCTAAAACAAACAATACACGTTTAAAAAAACGAAAAGTACGTACTTATACCATTTAACTTTTCAAGAAAAATAAGGTAAACACATACAAACCAAGTTTAAAAGCTTGGTTTTTTTATTTTAAAAAAGGAGCAAGATTTATTTTTTGTAAAAAAACAAAAACCATAAGTTAAAAAATTAGGACTTATGTATATTTATATTCTAAAAAAGGAGCGCAGCTAAAGTGTTTTTAAAGCATGTAATTAGCAAGCGCATAATGCAGAATAGTGTAAAAAAATTAAGCGAATGAAAAACGAAACACAAATAAAATGCCCAAACTGTGGTACATCTATAGATGTGCAAGACATTTTATCGCATCAATTAGAAGAAGAAATAAAACAAAAATACCAATCGCAAATTGCAGATGAAAAGAAGAAATACCAAAGTCAGCAAGAACGATTAAAACAAGAAAAGTTAGATTTTGAACAAAAGAAAAAGAAAGAAAATGAACTCTTTCAAATACGTTTAGAAAATCAACTTAAAGCAGAAAAAAAAGAAATAGAAAACAAACTAAAGCTTAAACTAAAAGAAGAACAGTCTGAGCAGTTTGATGCTTTACAAAAAGAACTAAACGAAAAATCTGCACAAGTAAAAGAATTAAATCGCTCTAAGGCAGAAATAGAAAAGCTTAAAAGAGAAAAAAGCGAATTAAAAGAAGCAGCTGAAGCTGAAGCTCAAAAAAAGCTAAATGAAATGTTAGCTTTAGAAAAAGAGAAGATTAAAAAGTTAGAAGAAGATAAAAACGAATTGCGTTTTAAAGAAATGCAAAAGCAGTTAGAAGACCAAAAAAAGCTTACCGAAGAAATGAAACGTAAGCAGGAGCAAGGCTCTATGCAATTGCAAGGCGAAGTACAAGAGCTTGCAATAGAAGAATGGTTGGCTACACAGTTTCCGTTAGATACCATTCAAGAAATTAAAAAAGGTGCTAGAGGAGGAGACTGTATTCAAATTGTACATTCTAGAACAGAACAAAATTGTGGTACCATTTATTATGAAAGTAAAAGAACCAAAGATTTTCAGCCTACTTGGATTGAAAAATTTAAGGCAGATATTAGAGATAAAGGAGCAAATGTTGGTGTTTTAGTAACCGAAGTAATGCCTTCTGATATGGATAGAATGGGATTAAAAGATGGTATTTGGATTTGTAACTACGAAGAGTTTAAAGGCCTTTGTGCTGTTTTAAGAGAAGGAATTTTACAAGTAAACAACGCTATCGTTTCGCAAGAAAACAAAGGAGATAAAATGGATTTACTGTATGATTATCTTACCAGTAATACCTTTAGAATGCAAATTGAAGCGATTGTGGAAGGATTTACACAAATGAAATCGGATTTAGAAAGCGAAAAACGCTCCATGCAAAGAATTTGGAAGCAAAGAGAAAAGCAAATTGAAAAAGTAGTTACTAATACTATAGATATGTATGGTTCTATAAAAGGAATAGCAGGAAACGCCATACAATCTGTAAAAGCACTAGAATTACCAGGCTATGAGGAGGATATTAATTAACCAGAAATAAGAACGATTTTAATTTATTTTGCAATTAATTGAAATAAAAACACTAAAAAGAGTTGAACTTTGAATTAATGGCACTATACTTGCAAACTATTAAGTATAAATAAATTAAATTACATTACAATGAGTAAAGGAACAGTAAAATTTTTCAACGACACAAAAGGATTCGGTTTTATAACTGAAGAAGGAGTAGACAAAGATCATTTTGTGCACATTTCTGGACTAATCGATGAGATTAGAGAAGGTGATGAAGTTGAATATGATTTACAAGACGGAAAAAAAGGATTAAACGCAGTAAACGTAAAAGTTATCTAAGACATATTCATATATTTTCAAAAAGCCCATCTCTTGAGATGGGCTTTTTTATTTTATACGCTATTCAAATTCGTTTTATAAAACGTATCATAAACAAAAAAGGTTGCCTCAATTAGGCAACCTTTTTTAATACTATAAAACTAAATTAGTTTAAACTCTCTAATAATTTTTCTGCAACCAACTCTGAAGAAGCTGGGTTTTGTCCTGTAATTAAATTACCATCTTGAATGGCATAAGGAGCCCAGTTTTCACCATTAGAATACATAGCGCCACTTTCTATAAGCATATCTTCTAATAACAATGGTACCACTTCTGTTAAACCAACGGCAGATTCTTCAGCATTTGAAAAGCCTGTAATTTTTTTACCTTTAACTAAAGCTTTTCCTTCTTCATTTTTAACATCTCTTAATACTGCTGGAGCATGACAAACAAAGGCGATAGGCTTTTCTTGGCTATTAAATTTTTCAATTAATGCTACAGAAGTTTTATCGTTTGTTAAATCCCATAAAGGACCATGACCTCCAGGATAAAATACAGCATCAAAATCATCTGCATTCATGTCTGACAATTTGTTGGTATTTGCAATTTTAGATTTAGCATCTGCATCTTTATTAAAACGCTCTGTTGCTTCTGTTGCAGCATCTGGCGAATCACTACTTGGGTCTATTGGTGCAGCACCTCCTTTAGGTGTGGCAATAGTAATTTCTGCTCCTTTATCTAATAAAAAGTAATAAGGACTTGCAAATTCTTCTACCCAAAATCCTGTTTTTTTTCCGGTATCTCCTAATTTATCGTGAGATGTTAATACAAATAATACTTTCATTTTTTTATCTTTTTTAGATTCTATTTTTCCGTCTGAAATTTTTTCAGAAACGATTTCCTTTTTACCATTATTACAACTAGAAGCTGTAATAATGGTAAGTGTTAAGGCTAGTGTTTTTATTAAATTCATTCTAATAATTAGTAAGCCATTTTTACAATTTTTTCTACTTTATCTGGTGATAAGTCTTGGCGTTCTCCTAAGCCTAACCAACCACGATCTGTAAAACGTTTTGAAATTTTTTCGGCAGTTCCTTCATAATCTTCCGTATAGTCTGATAATTTAGTATCAATACCTAATTCATGGAAAAAGACTACTGTTCTTTCAATAGCAGCATAGGCTTTATCGTCTGAACTACCTTCAGTAATATTCCATACACGCTCTGCATATTGTGCTAGCTTGTCTTTTTTAGCTTCAAAATTATATTTGTAATGACTAGGTGCAATTACAGCTAATGTTCTAGCATGATCAATACCAAATAAGGCAGTTAACTCATGACCAATGGCATGCACAGCCCAATCTGTTGGTACACCTTTTTGTATTAATCCGTTTAAAGCCATAGTACAACTCCACATAAAGTTAGAAGCCGCTTGGTAATCTGTAGGATCTTTAAGCACCTTTGGAGCCACTTCAATAAGGGTTTGTAAAATACTTTCGGCAAAACGATCTTGTAACGAAGCACCAATTGGATACGTCATATATTGCTCTAAAACATGTGTAAAAGCATCTGTTAAACCATTTGCCAATTGACGTCTAGGAATAGAAGTAATTACCTGTGGATCTAGAATAGAAAATTGCGGAAATAAACCTGGTCCTCCCATGGCTAATTTCTCTTTGGTTTCTGCTCTAGTTATCACAGCACCTGAATTCATTTCAGATCCTGTTGCAGGTAAAGTTAAAACGGTTCCAAAAGGCATTCCTTTTTCGGTTCTAATATTTTGGGTTAAAATATCCCAAGGCGTATCTCCTGGATATACAGCTGCCGCAGATAAGAATTTGGTACCATCAATAACAGAACCACCACCAACAGCTAATAAATAGGTGATATTTTCCTCTTTAATTATTTGAAGCGCATCCATTAAGGTTGCGTATTCTGGATTTGCAGGAATACCACCAAACTCTACAACATCAACATTAGATAATGCTGTTTTTACTTGATCGTATATGCCGTTCTTTTTAATACTTCCTCCACCATAAAGTAATAATACTTTGGCTTCTTTAGGAATTTCACTTTCTAATTTTTCTATGGTATCCTTTCCAAAAATTATTTTGGTTGGATTTTTAAATTCAAAATTGTTCATCTTTTTTTCTTTTTTTATTAAATTTTTACAATCATTTTTCCTTTGTTTTTACCTTCAAATAAATCGATAAAAGCATTCGGGATATTATCGAAACCTTCTACTACAGTTTCGGTATATTTTAGTTTTCCTTCGCCTAACCAAGTCGCTAATTGTTGCATAGCTTCAGGGAATTTTTCAGCGTAATTAGAAACTATAAATCCTTGCATTAAGGCACTATTTTTTACTAAGAAAGGCTGTACGCTAATACTTTTAGGAGTTTCAGTTTTATTATAAACAGAAATAGCTCCACAAATAATAATTCTAGCAAAACGGTTTATATTAAATAAAACAGCATCAGAAATTGGTCCGCCAACATTATCAAAATAAATATCTACACCATTTGGAGCAGCTTTTTTAATAGCTGCATTTATATCTGTACAAGTATTATAATTGATACCAGCATCAAAACCAAATTTGGTTTTTAGTAGTTCTATTTTTTCATCGGTTCCAGCAATTCCTATCACGTGAAGCCCTAAAATTTTAGCTATTTGCCCAACAACAGAACCTACAGCACCAGCAGCACCAGAAACTACAATGGTTTCTCCAGCTTTTGGTTTTCCTATTTCATTTAATCCTAAATATGCCGTTAATCCTGTCATACCTAAAACACCTAAATACGTACTTAATGGTGCTTTTGAGCCATCTACTTTTAGTAAGCCTTCTCCGTTAGAAACTTGTTGTGTTTGCCAAGCTAACAAGCCTGAAACAAAATCACCTTCTGTAAATTTACTGTTTTTAGATGCTATTACTTTTGCAATAACACCAGATTGAACAGGTTGGTTTAACTCAAAAGGTGGAACGTATGATTTTGCGTCGCTCATACGACCTCTTAAATAAGGATCTACAGAAACATAAACTGTTTCTAAGAGTATTTCTCCTTCAGAGATGGTAAGTGTTGTGTCTTTAGTAACAAATTCAAAATTTGAAACTGTTGGTTTTCCTTCTGGTCTGTTATTTAATAATATAGTCTTTATCATAATTGTTTTTTTTAGTCTATTACAGTTACTAAGTCTTCCATAGGTTTTCTCACCTTAACAAGATTTACTAACCAATCTGCATCTTCTTTTCTATAACCTAATGGTAATAAAACAGCACTACGTAATCCTTTTTCTGGTAATCCTAAAATTTGATCCACAGCAGCAGGATCAAAACCTTCAATAGGTGTTGCATCTACGCCTTCAAAGGCAGCAGCAGCTATAGCTTGCGAAAAAGCAATATACGCTTGTTTTGCAGCATGGTTAAAATTCTCTTCGGCATCTTTTTGAGGATATGCGTTTAAAAGCATTTGGCGATAGTTTTCCCAACCTTCGTTTTTAAAACCACGAATATCATTGGTTAAATCAAACATATAATTAATTCTGTCTGCTGTATAGGTATCCCAAGCAGCAAAAACTAGTAAATGCGAACAGTCTGTAATTACAGATTGGTTCCAAGCTACAGGTTTAATTTGTTCTTTTATATCTTGATTTTTTATAACAAAAATTTCAAAAGGTTGTAATCCGCTTGAAGTAGGAGCTAAGCGAGCAGCTTCAAGAATACGTTCTATTTTTTCTTCGGATACTTTTTCGCCATTCATTGCTTTTGCAGCATATCTCCAGTTTAATTTATCTAATAATTCCATGTAATTTTTTTTAGTTTTTTTTTGAAATTTGTTTAATATCATTGGAAGTTAAAATAACTTCGGCTTGACTTGCACTATTTGCTAAATGTAGCATGGCTTGTGCAATATCATTAGGTTCTATAATTTTATATTGTTTAAGTTTTCCTATAAATAAAGGTTGTATTATTTTAAAAACAGCCAATGCTATTTTTTCTAATATTCGGCTTTCTTTACGGTTACCACCAATTAGAGAAGGTCTTAAAATAAAGGTGTTTTTAATATTATATTGTAACACATCTTGTTCCATTTCCCCTTTTGTTTTATTGTAAAATACTGTACTATTTTTATTGGCTCCCATTGCAGAAATCACTAAAAAAGTATCAATATTATTTGCCTTTGCTAGCTTTGCAGCTGTAACAGGAATACCATAATCTATTTTTTTATATTGCGTTTTGTCAGGTGTTTTCTTTGCTGTTGTACCTATACAACAATACACTTCGTCTGCTATAAATTTGGCTTTAAAATCTTCAAGTTTTAAAAGGTCACCAATATATTGCGTGACTTTACTAGGTAATCCTTCTATTTTAGAACGAGAAAACAATTTGATACTTTGGTACCTATCATCTTCTAATAATTTTTGAAGTAATATGCTTCCGGTTAAACCGGTTGCGCCTAATATTATAGCAGATTTATTCATTTTATTTACATTGTTTTATACTGCTCCAAGCAGATTGATAGGCTTCTTCTAATTGTTTTTCATCTAATTGAATATCGCCTCTTTTTTGAATCATCATTAAAAACGATAACGGATTTATAGAATAGGCATATAATAAATAATCAGACAAGGGTTTAATTATACCTTCTTTTCTACCACGTTCCCAAAGGTCGAGTAGTGGTTGTAGGTGTTTAATACCTTCCTGTCTGCTATGTGCATCAATCATTGGTGTATTATCACATTGTGCCAAAAACATAGCGTTTTCACATTCTTTAAGTTTAAAGTCTGCAATACGTTTCCAGATGCGTTCAAAACCAGCTTCTACAGACATGGTTTCATCATAGTTTTTAAAAGCATATTCGGTGTATTCTGCTTTTACATCTATGTATGTTTGGTTTACTAAATCTTGTTTATTTTCAAAATATAAATAAATGGTAGCAGGTGATACATTTGCCATTTTTGCAATTTTACTCATTGGCGTAGCGTGAAAACCATTATTATTTACTAACTCAATGGTTGCTTTAACTAGCGCATTTCTTTTATCTATACTTTTTTGAAGTTTTGCCATTATCTAAAATTATAATACAAAGGTAAGTAAAAAATGAATGTTCATTCTTTTTTTAACAAAAATTTATATTCAAACGTATTTAGGTAAACTATAATAGAGAAGTAGTAG
>Ga0209121_10000092_pt1 | contig 85779 bp, 75 predicted proteins | sample Cruoilmetagenom3_FD_187292 | JGI IMG/M metagenome (GOLD analysis project Ga0209121, IMG submission 187292) | Oil polluted marine microbial communities from Coal Oil Point, Santa Barbara, California, USA - Sample 3 (SPAdes) (version 2) | ecosystem: Environmental > Aquatic > Marine > Oil seeps ...
AACTCAAGAGTACGTTTTCAACACAAATGATGAACATCTAAACAACTTAACAAAAACTATTGAACTCGTTCAAAAAGAGTGTAATCAAACAATTGCTGGAATTGTTAGTGATTCTGAAAGTGGAGCAATTTTGCCTAATACAAAAGTTCAATTATTTTCTAATAACGATATATTAAAATCTACTTTTTCTAATGAAAAAGGCGAATATCAATTCCAAATAAATTGTAATTCAGATTACGAAATTGTGACTGTAAAACCAGATTACAAAATAGAAGAAGTCATTGTAAATTCGACAAATGAGTTTAACGCATCAATTTTAAAAAATATAAGTATAACGCCTATTCCTTGTAATCAAATAATAACAGGAAAATTATTGAACGATAAAAACCAAGAAGTTATTCCAAATGTAGTGGTTAAATTATTTTTAAACGGAAATTTAGTAACATCAAAAACTACTGAAGCCGACGGAACTTACAGTTTTGATATTGAGTGTAACAATAACTATAAAATAACTGGGCAACACGATAATTTTAGCTTTGTTGAAACTTTAGTTACAAGTTATAAGCAAGCCGACACTACAATTAATAAAAATATTGAGTTAACTCCAAAAGTATGTTCACAAACACTAGATCTTATTGTTGTTAATGAAGAAACTAATGAGCAACTAAATAATTTAAACCTTACACTCTCTAAAGATGGAAAAATTGTTGAATCCATTTCATTAAAAACAAAAACGTTGGTTTTAAATATTGAATGTAATTCAATCTATAAAATTTCTATTTCTAAAGAAAATTATAGTAATCAAGAAATTGAATTTACTTCTAACACGGATTATTATAAAAAGAATTCAGAAATAATAAAGTTAAAACCGCTTCCATGTAAACAATTCATTTCAGGGAAAATAGTTGATAGAAAATTAAATAGTCCAATTAAAAATGCTTCTTTAGAGGTTTACTCGAACAATAATTTAGTAAGTTCACATACCTCAGATGCAAGTGGCGAATTTAGAATTGAATTAGATTGTAATTTAGATTATAATATAGTAACCTCGGCAAATGATTATTTAAACGATTTAAAAATCATAAATACTACCAACCAATATAACAAAGAGTTTAACCTTGATATATATCTTAACGATAAAGAAAGTGAACTTTTTGAGGAGGTTAAAAATGTGAGAACTGTTAAAATGAACCCAATTAATTTTGAGTTGAATGAATCTAAAATCACTTCTTTAATTGCTAAAGAATTAGATAAATTAATTGAAACGCTGACTAAATATCCAAACCTTGATCTTCAAATTAAAAATCATACGGATAGTAGAGCTCCAGATGCTTACAACTTAAATTTATCGGAAGATAGAGCGCAATCCATTGTGAATTATATCATTTCTAAAGGTATAAATAGTAGCAGAGTAACCGGAAAAGGATATGGCGAAACTGAATTGTTAAATAAATGTACAAATAATGTTAAATGTTCTGAAGCTGAACACCAAATAAATAGAAGAACTGAATTTATTGTAACAGAAAGAGAATAATTAATGAAAGACGAAATTACTTTTGAAGACTTTAGTAAAGTTGATTTAAGAATTGGAACTATTATTGAAGTAAAGGATTTTCCTGAAGCTCACAATCCTTCCTACCAATTAACAATCGATTTTGGGGCTTTAGGAATTAAAAATTCAAGTGCACAAATAACTCATTTATATAAAAAAGAAGAATTACTAAACAAACAAATTGTTGCGGTTGTAAATTTCAAAAAGAAACAAATTGCCAATTTTTTTAGTGAGTGTTTGGTTTTAGGAGTTTACAATAAAAATAAAGAAGTTGTACTACTTAAGAGTACAACTTCTTCAATTAAAAACGGTGAGCAAGTAAATTAATTACATGTTATTTCCAAAGAAAACAACGTTCATTAACAACTTATTTGTACCAAACCAAAAAGCTCTAAAATTTGTATTATCGGTAAATGCTGCAACTCGCCCAGCACCCAATCGTTTAACCTGAAAAGGAACTGTATTTTTCAATACGTCTAAATTTGGTTTTGAAATATAACCACTTAACAATGGACTATTTGTATACTGAATTGGATTGTTGTAGCTACTCTTATCAGGAGTAATAAATATTTTTGTTCTCCTAAACATTGGTAAAGTAGTAGTTGTATATCCAAAATTTACTGGATGTGATCTGTCAATTTTTGTTTCAAAAATAGCTCCTCCAATAACTTGTGCACCTGAAAAATCACGTCTTTGTTCAAATGAAATATTTTTAGCTTCTACTTTAGCCGTTTCATATTTTAAATCGATAAACTTATTTCTTGAAAGCCATTTAACTGCGTTTTTATACCCAATTACAATACCGCCTTTTCTTACCCAATCTTTTATTTTTTTAACATCACTTTCGCTTGATTTTACACTTCTATTTGGAATGATTAATGTTGTGTAATTCGACAAATCAACTCTGCCAAAATAACTTAAATCTATCTTGGTAACATTCATTTTATAACGTTGATCGAACAAATGCCAAATTTCTCCAGCGTCGGATGATGAAATTCCTGACCCAACCAACATCGCTACTTTTGGCTTTTCTATAGTTCTAAATTGGTTACTTCCTAAATCAATTCCATTTGTTAATCCAGTAGAAACACCAGTAAATGACACTGAACTTTCATTTGCAATATTATTTAGAATTATAAATAACTCGTCTTTATCAAATTTTTGATTTTGCACAGGAATTAAGATAGTCCCATAATCGTAATTTTCATTATTTAAAGAGAATTTTTTCATTCCAACTTTAGCTCTAATTCCTTTTTGTAGCATCATATTTAATGCTTTTGGCGTATAATATTCGTGCCATTCCATTAAATAAGCATAATTGCTTTTTTCAGAAACTTTTCCAGATTCTAACTTTAAATCAGTCGCTTTTTCTCCAATATTTGAAGTTGATTTAATTTCGGAATAATTTAAATTAAATGCCAACGGATACGTCCAAGCAGAAATATCGTAAAATAAGCTATCGGTAAAACTCGTGCGTTTTTCAAATATAGCTTTAATTAATTTATGATTTTTCTGATTCATAGGAATTATAAAACTACCTTCTTTTTTATACGATTTTCCGTCCGTATTAAAATCAGATTTTGGTTTAAAAACTTCAATTTCATGTTTTTCTAAAATTTTAGCTAAATGATATGTTTTCGCCTTATCCTTAGCATCTCCAAAAACAATGGCTTTTACACTAGTTTTTGAAGCTTCATTACTAGCATTTACAAAAAATTCTCTTTGATAATTTAATAATTTAACACGCATTGCGTTAGCAGCTTCCAAGGTAGAAAGTGCTGCTGTAAACTGATTTCTTATAGTAAATGGAAACGTTAAAAGTCCGTTTGATGTTTCTTGTAAATGCCCTCTAGAACTTCCTTGCTCAAACAAAATTCCCACTGCTCCATTTACATCTGGGTACGTTGAACCTTTTCCGTAATAAAAATCATCAAAATTCTCTTCAGTAAAATATAAAGAACCAATTTTATCCAAAGCTTTTGCGTGGTAATTACCAATTTCTTTGGTTAATTCTTGATTCATTAAAGGTGTTAACGGGTGCACTCTTGATTGTATTCCCGGTTGAAAAAAGAACGTTGAATTACTTCCCATTTCGTGATGATCGGTTAGTAAATTAGGCATCCAGTTTCTAAATGTTGTAATTCTTGCATTTGATTCTGGTAATTGTACTGGCAACCAATCTCTATTCATATCGAACCAATAGTGGTTTGTTCTTCCACCTGGCCAAACTTCATGAAACTCTCTATCATTAGAATCTGGATTTAACAATTCACTTCTATTTGTATTTGCCCAATATGCGAATCGTTGTAAACCGTCAGGGTTTAAAGATGGATCGAATAAAATAACTGTATTTTCTAACATTTTATCAATTTCAGTTCCTTCAGCAGCAGCTAAATAATAAGCCAAAACCAAACCTGCATTTGAACCACTTGGTTCATTTCCGTGAATAGACATACCTTGATACACCACTACAGGCATTTTTGAAGTATCTAAATTTTTGCTTTTATAAGGATCCGTATTGTCTAAATGTGCTTGTCTAATTGCTTCAATATTTGAATGATTTTCAGCAGAAGTAACTGTTAGTAATAATAACGGACGATCTTCATAAGTTTCACCTCTGTCTTCGAGCGAAATTCTATCTGAAGATGTTGCCAACACTTTCATATACTCAACTAGTCTGTCGTGAGAAACGTGCCACTCACCTACTTCATGACCAATAACACTTTCGGGTGTTGGAACACTTGAGTTATAAGTAACATTTGTTGGAAGATAATAAGATAAGTCTACTTTAGTCTGTGCTTGAAAAGCAATGGATGTAATTACTAAAAATACGAAGAAAAGTTTATTCATTGAATAGTTGTTTTCACAAATATATCAAATTCATTTAATTTATTTAGTAACTATAATTTAACAAAAAAGGTGCTACCTGAAAAGTATTTTTTGAACGTCATTACGAAAAATTTTAATTTTGAAGTAATCTGTTTATTAGGAACTTAAAAAAATTAAAGATTGCTTCGTTTTACTCGCAAAGACGACTTTTCAGACAGCCTTTTATATATTCACCTTTAAAATTTATAAACCTAAAGTTTTATAAACTCCCTATCTTCTACATCTAAATATCTTCTACTCCCTAAATAATTTTCAGCACACCAAGTATCAAAAATATCCGAGTCAGGGTTCATTGAATTTAATCGTACCCTTCGTGAAGAATGAATAAATTCTTGATTTCCGTTACCAAGCCAAATACCAACATGTGTAACACGTTGCTTTTTATCTTTAGTTGCTTTTGAGCCAAAAAACATTAAATCTCCTTTTTCTAAGCCTTCTAATTTTAAATTTTCGTCTACCAATTGTCCAGCAAAAATTTGTTGCGATGCATCTCTCGGAGTAACAAAGCCATTCATTAAATACACTGTTTTTACAAATCCGCTACAATCCATCCCTTTTGTAGAAGTTCCTCCCCATAGGTATGGAGAGCCTAGTAAACTTTTAGCATAACTCTCAATTAATTCCTTGGAAGGTTTTAAATGATTCAACCATTTTGAATAAATCTCTACATCATCTTTTTTAACAAAACCAATTCTACCATCAGGAAATTCAACTTTAAAACTAGTTGCTAATTCCTCCACCATTTTTACTTTTCCACCTAAAACCATATCGGTTAAAATAATCGAAAACTCCGTATCTTGATACGAATTCCCTACAATTTTAGTGTAAATCAACAATTCAGAATCTCTCCAGTTCTTCAATTCATTTTCAGTAAAAAATGCAATTCCACCATTATCTACCCAAGCAATGTATTTTTCAGGAGTTTGAACCATTGTAAACGATTCTCCTTTTTTCAAAACTTTTAATTCAGTACCTAAAATAACTTGTGTCACCAATTCGGCTGAATGCTTTCCAGCTCCTCTTAAATTTGAAGCAGAATTGTTTGCCAAAGCAAACTTATGCTCACCAACTGAAGCATCAGGTAAAACTGAAACTTTGTCCTCAAAATTAATTCCTTCAGCAGCTAAGTTATTCTTTAAATCTTCAATCGCCTTGGGATTGTCGGTTTCACCATCCAATACTAAAATATCACCTTCATTTTTAACTGAAATATCATAAAGAGCCACTCTTTTATCGGGAGCATATTTAAATTTAAGACTGTCGTTTAAAGTTTGAATTGAAGCAATTGAATTTTTATCTACCTGACAAGAATAAAAAAGAACAACGATTAGGAAATATTTTATGATTTTCATTTTATAAATTTTAATTGAAATACTTCTTGCAAGATATTGAATTTTAGCGAAATTTAAATTAGTTTTTCACCTTTAAAAAACAAAAAGGGAATCCAATAAATCGGATTCCCTTTTCTAAAGTACATTCGCCAGCCATAGCTAGTGTACCGTTTTTTACAAGCTACTTAAACTAGCTTTTATAGTTTCAATTTTTGACAAAGCATCTGCTTCTTTTTTACGCTCATTTTTAATTACTTGCTCTGGTGCATTGTTTACAAAACGCTCATTACCTAATTTCTTTTGAACTGACATTAAAAAACCTTCGGTATATTTTAACTCTTCTTCTAGTTTTGCTTTTTCTGCTTCCACATCAATAGCATCGCCCATTGGAATAAAATACTCGTTCGATTTTACTCTAAAACTCAATGCGTCATCAACTTTTTCAGTCACGTAATTAATGGTGGCTAAATTACCTAATTTTTCTATTACTGCATCAAAATCGGTATTTATATTATCATTATTTAAAACTGAAAATTCTATTTGGTCTTTAAAAGCAATGTTTTTTTCTTTTCTAATATTTCTAATTCCTGAAATAACTTCTGAAGCCACTTTAAAATTAGCAATTAAAGATTCGTTTACCGTTTCCATTGTTGGATATTCAGCAATAATTAACGCTTCTTCCGGTGTTCTTTCTGAAATTTTCTGCCAAATTTCTTCAGATAAGAAAGGCATAAACGGATGTAATACTTTTAAATTATCTTCTAAAAATGAAATCACACTATTTAATGTTTTTGCATCAATTGGTTGCTGGTAAGCAGGTTTTACCATTTCTAAAAACCAAGAAGAAAAATCGTCCCAAATTAATTTGTAAATACTCATTAAAGCTTCACTAATTCTGTATTGGTCGAAAGATTTTTCTAAATCTACTAAAGTTTGTTGAAATTTTGCTTGATACCAATCAATTGCAATTTTTGCAGATTGTGGTTGCTCAATAGTTTCTGAAACTTCCCATCCTTTTATTAAACGAAAAGCATTCCATATTTTATTAGAGAAATTTCGTCCTTGCGCACATAAATCCTCATCGAATAGTAAATCGTTTCCAGCTGCAGAACATAATAACATTCCAACACGAACACCATCTGCACCATATTTCTCCATCAATTCAATTGGATCAGGAGAATTCCCTAACGATTTAGACATTTTTCTTCCTTTGCTATCACGTACAATTCCTGTAAAATATACGTTTGAAAAAGGTTTTTCATTTCTAAATTCGTACCCAGCAAAAATCATTCGAGCTACCCAAAAGAAAATAATATCTGGGGCCGTAACTAAATCATTTGTTGGATAATAATATTCTATTTCTTCATTATTAGGTTTTCTAATACCGTCGAAAACTGAAATTGGCCACAACCAGGAAGAAAACCAAGTATCTAATGCATCTGGATCTTGAGTAATATCATTAGTTGTTAATTGTTGGTTGTTGGTTTTTTGTTTTGCTAATTCTAAAGCTTTCTCTTTTGTTTCAGCAATTACAAAATCTTCAACGCCATCTCCATAAAAATAAGCAGGGATTTGATGCCCCCACCATAATTGACGAGAGATATTCCAATCTCTAATATTTGTTAACCAATGTTTATATGTACTATTATAATGTTTTGGGAAAAATTTAATTTCTTCATCTTCCAAAACAGCTTTTAAAGCAGGTTCAACAATAGTTTCCATTTTTAAAAACCATTGTGCCGAAATTTTTGGCTCAATAACTACTTTGGTTCTTTCAGAAGTACCAACTTTATGTAAATGTTGTTCAATCTTTACCAAACAACCTAATTCTTTTAATTCTTTGGTAATTTCTTTACGAACTACAAACCTGTCCTTACCTTCATAATGAAGTCCAAAAGAGTTTAAAGTAGCATCTTCATTAAAAATATCGATTACTTCTAAATGATGTTTTTCGCCTAACACTTTATCGTTTTGATCGTGTGCTGGTGTAACTTTTAAACAACCAGTACCAAACTCAATATCTACATACTCATCTTCAATAATAGGAATTACTCTATTTACAATTGGAACAATTGCTTTTTTACCTTTTAAATGAGTAAAACGCGGATCATTTGGATTGATACAAATAGCAGAATCTCCTAAAATAGTTTCAGGACGTGTTGTTGCTATTGTAAGCACATCATCACTTCCTTCAATTTTATAATTTAAATAATATAAATTTCCTTGTTTTTCTTCAAAAATAACTTCTTCATCAGATAAAGTTGTCTTTGCTGAAGGATCCCAATTTACCATTCTATAACCACGATAAATGAGTCCTTTATTGTATAAATCAATGAATACTTTGGTTACAGCTTCACTTAAATCAGCATCCATAGTGAACTTTGTACGTTCCCAATCGCAAGAAGCTCCCAACTTTTTAAGTTGCTCTAAAATAATTCCACCGTGTTCATCTGTCCAATCCCAAGCGTGTTTTAAAAATTCATCACGTGTTAAATCAGACTTCTCAATTCCTTGCTCTTTTAATTTCGCAACTACTTTTGCTTCTGTAGCAATCGAGGCGTGATCGGTTCCAGGAACCCAACAAGCGTTTTTACCTTTTAAACGAGCACGTCTAATTAATACATCTTGTATAGTGTTATTTAACATATGTCCCATATGTAAAACACCGGTAACATTTGGTGGAGGAATTACAATGGTGTAAGGTTCTTTTTCATTTGGAGTTGAATGGAAATAATTATTTTCCATCCAGTATTTATACCACTTATCTTCTATATCTTGTGGGCTATATTTTGTAGCTAAACTCATTTTTGGTCTAATATTTGTAATATAATTTGCAAATGTACAATTATAAGCAATAACATAAAATATTTTGAATGCTTAAAAAAATAACTAACTTTACACTTCTAAATACAACTATTATGAAAAAATTTATCACTATTATTTTTATAGGAATCTTGAGTTTATCAGTAAAGGCTCAAGAAAAAGCTGCTGTAAAAGCTGTTGATCCTAATGCGCCAGTAATTGAATTTGCACAAGATGTTATTGATTACGGAAAGATTGAAAGAAAAGCAGACGGAAAAAGAGTTTTTGTTTTTACAAATACAGGTAATTCTCCATTAATTATAAAAAGAATTCAATCAAGTTGTGGATGTACAGTTCCAAAAAAACCAACGGAACCAATTATGCCAGGAAAAAAAGGTGAGATTGAAGTAGTATATGACACTAACAGACTGAATGGTTTTTCGAAAACATTAACTGTTTATTCAAATGCAACTGTTCCTGCGAAAAGAATTCGTATTAAAGGTATTGTTGTAGCAAAACCTACTACATAAAAAAAGTAGTTTAAAAAACATCATTAAAAAAAGGGTTCAGTTTATATTGAACCCTTTTTTATTTTAAAATATTTTCAAGTTTAAATGAATATTCATAATTCTGACCTAAACGTTCAACTAGTACTGAAACTTTTGTACCTTCTCTTTGGTAAAATCTTTCTGTAATCTCCTCTAAAGGCATATCAAAAGTATATTTACCATTTATTTTAATAATGATATCATCTTTCATTAACCCTGCTCTATGTGCAGGAGACTCTTCTCTTAATTTAAAAATTTTATAAGTGTTCTTAAACGTATATTTATAGTTATAATTTAAAACTACCGTATTACGATCTTCTGAGGCTGATGCATTTGAAAAACCAAAAGTAGCCATTTTATTGTCTCGCTCTTTCACCAATATTTTTCCGTTATGTACCAATTCAATACCACTCATATTATAACGAAAAGGTTCATTATAATCTTTCCCTTTTTTTAATATCAAACGTTTATTTCCATAATCAAAAGTTACAACAAAACGTTTTAATATTGAAGCGCCTAGACTACCATTTCTAGTTTCAAATTTTCGTGCCTGTATAATTGCCAAAGAATCTGGATATGATACCGAAGGTCTTTTTAACTTAAAACGTCCTAAATTCAATGATTCTATAAAAGTTCTCTTACCATAAATAGTTCCGCTTAATCCTTCCCCTAAAAAATCGATAAAAAACTTTTTTGGAGAAACTAAATCTGGATGACTTCCTTCAAATAACCACATGGCATCACTTCCGCCCGAATCAATTAACAATTTTACAGGTGTTTCAGTCTTATATGATTCTAGCTGTACTCCAGCATTTAAATATGGTTTGTTGCCGTAAAACTGTAAATCGAAAACTTCACATTTATTACATACATCATCGTCGTAAAATTCTCTATCGAAAAAAGTAATTTTTTTAGCCCCATAACTTATTTTAACAACAAAATCTTTTAAAAGTTCATAACCAATTATGCCATGAACTGTAATCCCTAATTTTGAAGACAAATCGAAACTGTCATCATAAACCACATACAAAGCTTGATTATTTCCACGTAAGTTTTTCAATTTAAAAGTATTGCTGCTTGACAAAATAGCATCTACTGCATCTTCACTTCCTAAACCCTGAATTTTTCTTTTTTTTAAATTATTTAAAGAAATAGAATCGTTGGTATTTAAATTAAAAAGGATGGTTGTACCAACTCCTGAATCAAGAATAAAATTTAACTCTTTTCCATTTACTTCAATTGGAAATACTATTAAATTACTCAATAATTTAAAAGATATTGTTTGTTTTTTAGCTTTACCTTTTAATTCAAACCTGCTTTGAGAATTAACTTGATAAACAGAAAAAAACACTAGCAATAAAACAATGTATTTTGAAGAAATAGTTTTGAACATAATCATTTATAATTCATTGTTAAACTACAAAATAGGGTATGAATATTACAACTTTTGTGAAAACTTTAACCTTTAATAATTTATACAAAAGTTACGCTTTTCTAAAAATATTTTTGCAATTTTGTTGTACTAATTTTATTAAAAAATTGACCATGCCAATTATATCAAAAAAAGGTAAAAATATGCCGGAATCACCAATTAGAAAATTGGTGCCTTATGCTGAAAATGCTAAGAAAAAAGGAATAGAAGTTTTTCATTTAAATATAGGACAACCAGATATTAAAACACCCGATGTTGCTCTAGAAGCAATTAAAAATAATACAGTTGAAGTGCTGGCTTACAGTAGATCGGAAGGCTCGGAAGAATACAGAACAAAACTAGCAAAGTATTATGCAAAAAATAATATTGATGTTTCTGCTGAAGAAATCATAATTACAACTGGTGGTTCAGAAGCATTATTATTTGCTATGGGAAGTATAACCGACCCAGGTGATGAAATAATTATTCCTGAGCCTTTTTATGCTAATTATAATGGTTTTTCTACCGCTTCTGGTGTAAAAGTTGTTCCCGTTATTTCTAAAATTGAAGATAATTTTGCATTACCAGCAATTTCAGAATTTGAAAAATTAATTACGCCAAAAACAAAAGCAATTTTAATTTGTAACCCTGGAAATCCGACTGGATATTTATATTCAAAAGAAGAAATTAAAAAACTGGCAGCTATTGTTAAAAAACACGATTTATTTATAATTGCTGATGAAGTATATAGAGAATTTGTTTATGATAATGCAGATCATCAATCTGTATTAAGTGGATTTGGATTAGAAGAAAATGCGATTATTGTTGATTCTGTTTCTAAACGCTATAGTATGTGTGGTGCTCGAATTGGCTGCTTGGTTTCAAAAAATAAAGAAGTAATTTCAACTGCTTTAAAATTTGCACAAGCAAGATTAAGTCCGCCTACTTTTGCTCAAATTGCAAGTGAAGCTGCATTAGAAACTCCGAATTCTTATTTTGAAGAAGTTATTGTTGAGTATAAAGCCCGTAGAGATATATTAATTGAAGAATTAAGTAAAATTGAAGGAGTAAAAGTTGCTGTGCCAAAAGGTGCTTTTTACTGTGTTGCTGAATTACCGATAAAAGATGCAGATCATTTTGCACAATGGATTTTGGAAGATTTCAGTTTAAACAATCAAACTGTAATGGTTGCTCCTGCTGCTGGTTTTTATTCAACAAAAGGCATTGGTCTTAACCAAGTAAGAATTGCTTATGTATTAAAAAAAGAAGATTTAATTAAATCTGTTGAAATATTAAAAGCTGCAATTACAAAATACAACCAATTATAGTTTTTGAATATACAAGAAAACATATCTTTAAAACCGTACAATACGTTTGGCATTGACGTCAATGCTAAACGTTTTGTAACTGTTAATTCATTACCTGAATTAAAAAATATTATTGCAGTAGAAAAAAATATATTTCTATTAAGTGGTGGCAGTAATATGCTTTTAACCAACAATATAAGTAAATTAGTTGTTCATATAGATTTTAAAGGAATTAGTGTAAAAGAAACTGAAAAAGAACAAGTTTTAGTCACTGCACAAGCTGGTGAAAATTGGCACGAATTTGTACTTTGGTGTATCTCAAAAAATTATGGTGGCTTAGAAAATTTATCTTTTATCCCCGGAAATGTGGGTACCTCTCCTATTCAAAATATTGGAGCATATGGAGTTGAAATAAAAGATACTTTTCAACAATTAGAGGCTTTAGAAATTGAAACTGGTATTACAAAAATATTTCACAAAGAAGATTGCAATTTTGGCTACCGAAACTCGGTTTTTAAAAATGATTTAAAAGGAAAATACATCATTACAAGTGTCACTTTTAAATTAAGCACTCAAAACCATTTATTGAATACAAATTACGGCGCGATTAAAGAATATCTTTCAAACAACAACAAGCCAACAATTGAAGATGTTTCAAATGCCATAATTTCCATCAGAAAAAGCAAACTTCCTGATCCTGAAGAAATTGGAAATAGTGGTAGTTTTTTTAAAAACCCTGTTATTGATTTAAAATCATTCAAAATTCTTCAGAAGAAATATCCAAATGCACCTCATTATATAGTTTCAGAAGATGAAATTAAAGTTCCTGCTGGTTGGTTAATTGAACAATGTGGTTTTAAAGGAAAACGATTTGGAGAAGCCGGTGTACACGCAAAACAAGCATTGGTTTTAGTTAATTATGGAAATGCTTCTGGTAAAGAAATCTACGAACTAGCTCAAAAAATTCAAAAAACTGTTAAAGACAATTTTAATATTTCGCTTGAAATTGAAGTGAATATTATTTGATATAACTAGTTAGTCTTTATTAGCTATGAAAATCTACAAAGCGTTTTTATATACTATTTTACTAGTTTTAATTCAAAGTTTGATTGGATTATTAATTGGTCTAATCTTTCGCCAAATTGACCCAAATAGCCAAGTCTTTTATGACCATTCACTAGGATTATTTAGAACTTTTGCTCAATTAACAGGGTATCTTATTTTCTTCAATTATTTTTGGAAGCCTAAAATTAACTGGATTCAAAAAAATGATTTTAAAATTAACAACTTTAAAGTTATACTATTAATTATTTTAATAGGGACCGGGTATGAATTAATCAAATCTCCATTCTCTGATTTTAACAATCTTTTAAAACATCTAAATAAAAATAATTTAATTAATCATTCAAATTACTTCAATCATTTTAACATTGAATGGATTTATCGAAGTTTTGGAGTGTTAATTATTGCACCGATATTTGAAGAATTTTTTTATCGAAAATATTTAATTAATAATCTTTTACTAAAAAACAGTAAAATTTTAGCTTTAGCAGTTTCTAGTTTATGTTTTTCAATAATTCATTTTGAAACACCAAATAATTTAATTCCAGCTTTTCTATTTGGAGTTGGTAGTGGAATTATCTATCTAAAAACAAATAAAATTGGATACTCGATTTTACTACATTTCTTTTGTAACAGTTTATGGTTACTTGATGTAGTATTTGGTGATAAATTTTATAATTATCTATACAAGTTAGAATTTAATTCAACTTACTGGATAATTTTCTTTTCTGGAATTCTATTATGTTATTTAGGTCTTAAAAAAATAACAAAGGCTAAAACATTCAAAAGTTGAATTGAATTTTATCTGCTAGAAAGGTAAAAAAAATTGTCACTCCTTCGCAGGAATGACATATTGCAATAATATTCTTTTACTTAATAAGCTCTTTTAAAACTTCCATAACATAGTCTATATCCTCTTTTGTAATAAACTTACTAAATGAAAAACGTACCGATGTTTTTTGAGAGTCTTCAAAACTTAAGATATTATTTAGCACATGAGAGCCTGCATTACTTCCACTCTGACAAGCACTTCCGCCTGACGCCGCAATACCTTTTAAATCTAAATTAAATAACAACATTCCGTATTCTTTTGGAAAACGAACACTTAAAATAATATAACTGCTTTTTTGTAAATCATCTGAGCAACCATTAAAAGCAATTCCGTAAAAATTATCTTTTAATTGCTGAATGAAATACGATTTTACTGCTGTAATTTCTTTGGTTTCAATTTCTAAATTCGAATAAGCGATCTCCAAAGCTTTTTCCATTCCTAAAATACTATGAACATTTTCAGTTCCTGCTCTTGCTCCTCTTTCTTGTTCACCACCATACAGCAATGGTTGAATCCCAAATCCTTTTTTAATATAAGCAAACCCAACTCCTTTTGGTCCGTGAAATTTATGAGCGCTCGCAGCAAAAAAGTCTATTGGGTTTTCCTGCATATCCATTTTAAAATGACCTACAGCTTGAACAGCATCTGAATGAAACAAGGCATTATTTTCATTACACAATTTTGAAACTTTAGAAACATTGAGCAAACTTCCAATTTCATTATTTACATACATTAAACTCACCAATTTTTTGCCTTCTGATTCTTTTAGCAAGGCTTCTAAATGATTGTAATCTACCGAACCTACTTCATCTAAATCCACCCATTTAATAGTTACTTTATTGGTTGATTCAATACGATTAACAGTATGAGTTACTGCGTGATGCTCAATTTTAGAAGTAATAATGGTGGTAATACCTAAATTGGTAATCGCATTTTGAATAATTAAATTATCGGCCTCACTTCCTCCGGCAGTAAAAACAATTTCATTAGGAAACGCGTTAAAATGTTTCGCAATATTTTTACGCGCTGTTTCTACTTTTGTTTTTGCTTTTCTCCCAATTTGATGTGTGGAAGATGGATTGCCAAAAACTTCTTTCATAGACGCACTCACAACCTCAATTACTTCAGGTAAAATAGGAGTTGTTGCAGCGTTATCTAGGTAAATATTTTTCATTAAAACAAAAGTAGATAAAATAAATTGTTTCATTTGCTGTTCAATAACTTAAAACATTTATTTTTGTCCTTTAAATATTTTCAAATGAAAAAATTATTTACCCTATTTATTGTCTTGTCACTTATTTCTTGTAACGATGGAGATTTTGAAGTTCCTGCTTTTGAATTTACCGAAACTATAAATAGCTGTAATGATTACTTTTTATTTAAAACAAGTTCTAGTAGTACAGAGGTTATTTATATGGCGTTGACAAGCACACAATTTTCGTCGAGTGTTGGAGAAAAATCTTATAGTATTTCTGCGAGTTTGCCTGTGACCTATCGAATTTTTGATGAAGGAATAGGTACAGATTATTTTTGTCAAACTGTTCCGCCCACAACACCTGCCGTTCTACAAGAGTTAAATGGAACAGGTTCTATTATTATTGTAACTTCTGAAATTATTGATAACAACAATGAAGTAACGGGCTATAACTACGATATTTCTTTTGAAAATTTATTGTTTAAAGATGAAAACGATTCGGATAGAGTTTATTTTGAATCTTTTGATTTTGGAACTTTCCCAATCAACAATTAATTTTTTTGGTTTTGATAAATATAAACCTCCGTTGCTCCTAGTCCGTATTTTTTAAAAGAAGCTGCATAAGAATTTAATTGATAATTCTTAAACAAATAATTCAGCTCTGTTTTTAATACTCCTGCTCCTACACCGTGAATAAAAATAATTTTTGAAATTCTATTTTTAATGGCAAATTCTAACTTGAACTTTGCTGCTTCCACTTGAATATTTAAAATGTCGTATTTATCCAATCCTTGCATAGAATCTACTAAATGATGAATATGCAAATCAACCTCCATTGGTGGTTGTTTATCTGGCTTTAAATCGGACTTAAATTTTGATACTTTTTTTGGTGTAGTTTCATTTACTTTTTGAGCCAAATCCTCGTTTGAAATATCACTGAATTTAGATAATTCAGACTGTTTCTCTTTAATTAAAACAATCTCATTTGAATAATATTCGAAAGGAAAGCCATCCTCGCCTTCAATTACAATTTTATCGCCCTTTAATTCAATAACAATTCCAGTTATTACATCGTCAAGTACAGATACTTTATCGCCTAATTTATATTTCATTTCTTAACAATAATTTAATTTTCTCAAAATACTCGCTTCAGTATAAACATTATCTTTATACAAAAGTAAAAAATGATGTTGCAAACAAAGTCTATTAATACAAAAGTTTTTTTTAATTCAGCATTTGAAGCTGTTAAACTAGATGCTAACCGTATTGAAATATTAAAAAAAATAGCACTGAGCGTTGTAAAAGAATACAAAGCTAATGGAAATGTAAACCTTAATTACATTTGCACACATAATAGTAGAAGAAGCCAATTAGCACAAGTCTGGAGCGCATATGCAAGTAATTATTATAAATTAGATATTCATAATTTTTCTGGTGGAACGGCAGTTACTGCCTTTTTTAGAAACACTGTTAAAACGCTTCAAGAAGCTGGATTCATTTTTAAAATAAAAGAATTCTCGCATCAAAACCCAAAATACTTAATTAGTTTTGACGATTGTAAAAAGCCCATAAAAGGTTTTTCTAAGTTATATGATGACAAAGTAAATAAAAAACCGTTTATAGCAATTACTACTTGCTCAAATGCCGATGAAAATTGTCCATTTATACCTGAAGCAACACATCGATTTCATTTGCCTTTTGTTGATCCCAAGAGTTCAGATGGATTAGAAAATCAGTCCGAAAAATATTTAGAAACGAGCAAACAAATTGCTGGTGAAATTCATACTATTTTTAAAATTATAAACGAGTCTTTATAATTTTATTATTTTTATCAAAAAAAATAATTGTTGGACAAAATAATCAACTTTTTAGAAGAAAACATGCTGTCTTGTTCTTGGCAAAAATATTTAAACCAAGAATGTATGGGCTGTGGTATGCAAAGAGCTCTTATTCATCTATTTAAAGGTGAATTTATCGAGTCGTTTAAAATGTATCCTGCTTTACTAACGCTATTTATTATGTTCGCCTATTTAATTGTTCACTTAAAATTTAATTTTAAAAAGGGACATTTAGTACTTCGATACTTATTTTATATCAATGTTATTATTATTTTAGTAAACTATTTATTCAAATTCTTATAAAAAAATTATATGGAACAACAAAAACTACCACATGCACAGAACTCTTTAATTTTCGGAATTGTATCAATCGTAACTGCTTGTTGCTGTTTTGGTTTACCAGGAGTTATTTTTGGTATTATCGGTTTAAATAATTCTAAAAAAGCTATGGCCATTTATGAAGAAAACCCAGGTCAATATTTTGGAGAAGGGAATGCCAATACAGGTAAAATAACTTCCATTATTGGTATTGTATTGGGTTGTTTAGCCGTTTTACAGTTTATTTGGGCTATTACAACAGGTTCTTGGCAAGAGCAAATGGATACTTGGCAAGAAATTATTGAGATGAACTCATAATTACAGGCTTCAAAAAAATAAATATTACTGAATGAATTTAATCATACTAGCAATAGCCCCCGTTATTGTCATCATTTTTTATGTTTATATCAAAGATAAATTTGAAAGAGAACCTAAAAAATTATTGCTCTACACATTTTTATTTGGCGCTATTGTTAGTATTTTATTAGTACCATACTTTATACTCTAACAAGTTCTATTTTACCTAAAGCAGGAGAATTTAGTATTTTAGATCAGTTTTTAAAAGCCTTTTTTGTTGTTGCCCTTATTGAAGAATTTAGTAAATACGTTATCGTTCGTTATTACAATCAACCAAAAACAGCTTTTAATGAACCTTATGACGGAATTATTTATGCGGTGATGGTTTCTATGGGTTTTGCCTTTGTAGAAAACATTTTCTATGTTCTTGAAGGCGGAATAACTGTGGCACTTTTAAGAGCTTTTACAGCCGTTCCTGCTCACGCTACTTTTGGAATTATTATGGGTTATTTTATAGGAAAAGCCAAGTTTGACAACAAACCTTTTAAATGGAATTTAATTGGATTATCGGTTGCCATTCTTTTTCATGGTGCTTATGATTTCTTTCTTTTTATAAACTTTATTCCTGGTATTTCAATTGGTGCATTTGTTTCACTTATAATTGGTATTGTTCTTTCTAGAAAAGCTATAAAACTGCATCAGAAAAATTCAAATTTTAAATAAACTTTAAAAAGTTCCAACAAGACCAACTGTACCAACACCAGCCTTTAATTTCCAAGAAATTTGCTTTTCTTCTTTTATTAAATCTTGCTTAAAAATGAATTTATCAATTCCATCTACTATTGCAATACTAACAACTGCACCTAAAGTTATATCAGTTAACCAATGAGCCCCTTCCCATAATCTTGATACTGGAGCAATTAATCCAACTGCATAAATTCCACTTTTTACCCAGATACTTTTAAACTGTTTAGCAATTGCATGTGATGCGGTAATGGATAAAATAGTATGCCCAGAAGGTAGAGAATGATAACCAGATTCTTTACTTAAAGGTTTAAATCTATCCTTTCCAACTCCTTGAGATGGCCTAGCTCTACCAAACCCATTTTTTGTAATAGTTTGAAAAAGTCCTGATGCCACAGCCGATGATATAATTAGCACGCCAGTTCTTCTAAAGTTCTCATTCTTAGCTATTAAACCATAGCCATAAATTCCAGCTGAAACCATGAAAAAATTCTGTGGACTTCCATAATACCATCCAAACTCTTTCAATACTTGCGGTGCACTTTCTTCTTGATTTATAAAAAATTCACTAATCTCTTCATCATATGCATAAATAATAGCGTTGCTGGCTAATACTCCTCCTACCGTTATCCAATCATCTTTTTTCCATTTAAAAGGTTGTGTATAAACGTGTTTTACACCTTTAAGAATTGTTGCTCCATCGCTTTTAACGTCGTTCCATATATTTCCTGACAGTTTCTCTTTATTTTGAGAAAAAGAACAAATAAAAAAGCAACTAAAAAATAGGGCGAAAAAAATGCGATTCATATAAAACATATTGAATCGCAAAAATAGACTTTTTATTTTCGAAGATGGTTCGACACTAATTATTCTTTTGAATAAAAATGTCTTATCCCATAAACTTGTACCAAAACCATAGCCGCTAAAACCATAACACTAAACGTAAATATTTTAGAAAATTTAAAATCTGGAAAATCTATATTAAAGTTAATATTATTAAAATATGATAAATCTATATCTGAAAAAATTGATGTTGAAGAACCACTATACAAAGCAGCAAAGAACCCAAGTACAATTATTAAAGCAATAAATACCCAACCTATTTTAGAAATTAAAGGTTTGTAAACAACCTCAATATTCTGTACTGACTCAGCTTTTATTTGACTCATTACATTTTGAAGGAAATTGGCAGATGGTGTTTCTAAATCGGCCTCCTTAATAACAGATTTTGTAAACTCATTTAATTCTTTATCATTCATCATTTTAAATCTACAGTTTTTGGTTCAATTACATTTTTAAGTAAGGTAAATAGCTTTTTCCGAGATCTGAATAATTTAACTTTCACATTGTCAATAGTCAAATTTACAACTTTTGATATTTCTTTTAAAGATTGTTCTTCAAAATAATACAAGGTTAATATAACCTGTTCATCTTCTTTCAACTTTTTTATTGCATTAGAAATAACTTCTTTTCTTTGTTTCTCATGAATATAACTCAATGCATCTTTTACTAAGCCTAAATCAGAACTAGGAATTTGTTCAATATCCTCTATTGAAACAGTTCTTTTTTTCTTTTTCAGCTCATCTAAACTTGCAAAATAAGCAATTTTATACAACCAAGTTGAAAATTTAGAATCCCCTTTAAAACTTTCCAATTTTTGAAAAACTTTCACAAATACATCTTGAGAAATTTCTTCAGCCTCTTCAGTATTTTTTAAAATTCTAATCACCAATGTATATACCATACGCTGATACTTTTCTACTAAAAAAGCAAAAGCATTTACGTTACCACTTAACGTTTGTTCAATATAGTAATCGTCGGGTTTGGTATTCATTTTTAATGTAAGACGAGTTTAAAACCTTATTGGTTACAATTTATTACAAATAAAATTAATTACAATTTTTTGTAACCATCTTAAAAAGAAAGTCGTCATACCAAATGAAACACATTAAAAACTTAAAACTTTATATTATGCCAGAATTAGTATTTATCTCATTATTTGTAATTGTATTTGGAATCTTCTATTTACATTACTCCACAAGGAACAAAGAACGATTATCATTAATTGAAAAAGGAGCTGACGCCAGTATCTTTTTTAGTGCCAAAGCGCCTCAAAGTAAAAAATCAGTTCCACTTTGGAAAGTTTTAATTCTAAACTTAGCCGTTTTATTAATGGGAATTGGAGCTGGAATTTTTCTAGGTTCAATTTTAGAAGCTTATACTTTAATTGAAGATGGTGTTGCCTATGCTGGATCTGTATTTTTAATGGCAGGTGTTGGTTTATTTGTTGGTTTTACACTTTCAAAAAAATTAGTAGAGAAAGAATAAACAATTCACAAAATAGCATAAAAAAAGCAGCCAATTGGCTGCTTTTTTTATGATTTAATTTTTCTATTCAAAATCCGTATCCATTTTTATATAATCTAAAAATTCACGTTTTGTATCTTTCTCTTTAAACTTACCACCAAATTCCGAAGTTACCGTACTACTTTCAATATCTCGCACTCCTCTAGAATTTACACACAAATGTTTGGCATCAATTACACAAGCAACATCCTCAGTCCCTAATGCTTTTTGAAGTGCTTGCACCACCTGCATTGTTAACCGTTCTTGTACTTGCGGACGCTTTGCATAATAATCAACCAATCGGTTCATTTTAGACAAACCAATTACATTTCCATTTGAAATATAAGCTACGTGAGCTCTACCAACAATTGGCAATAAATGATGTTCACAAGTTGAATACACCGTAATGTTTTTTTCAACTAACATTTCGCCATATTTATAATTATTATCAAACGTCGATAATTTTGGCATATTCTTAGGATCTAAACCACTAAACAATTCATTTACATATGCTTTAGCTACTCTTTTTGGCGTGCCTTTTAAACTGTCGTCGTTTAAATCCATTCCTAAAGTGTTTAAAATATCTCTTACACTTTCCTGAATTCTATCTCTTTTTTCAGCATCAGAAATATCAAAAGCATCAGCTCTAAGTGGTGTTTTTGCTGAAGACCCAATATGATCGTCGCCTAATTCATCCATTTTATTAACCATTCCGTTTTTTCCTTCGAACATTTTCATTTGTTTATTTAAGCCTGCAAATTTAAGACTTTGTTTTTAAATCTAAGAGACTAAAGTAACTAATTCTTCCAAACTACATACTTGTTGCTCACCAGATTGCATATTTTTTAACGTAAAATTATTATTTTCTATTTCATTTGAACCTACAATAACCACAAATGGTATTTCCCTGCGATTTGCATAATTCATCTGTTTTTTCATTTTAGCACTATCGGGGTACAATTCCGATTTTATTTGGTGCTTTCTTAATTTTTTCAAAGCTTTCATACAAAAACTCGCTTCGTTTTCACCAAAATTGATAAATAGAACTTTTGGCTTTGGCAAATCTACTTCATTAAATAAATTTAATTCTTCTAATACCAAGTAAATACGATCTAAACCAAATGATATTCCAACACCACTCACATCTTTCAAACCAAAAATACCAGTTAAATCGTCATATCTACCTCCTCCGCCAATAGAGCCCATTTTTACACCTTCTGGTGCAGAAACTTCGTAAATTGCACCAGTATAATAATTTAATCCACGAGCCAACGTAACATCTAACTCTAAATTTGCAGTTTCCAAACCTAAAGTTTCTACATTATCAACCACAAAACGTACATCTTTTACACCTTGTAATCCTTCTTCTGAATTCGCAAGCATTTGCTCTAACTTATTCAATTTACTTTGATTGTCTCCATCAAAACTAAACAATGGCTGCACTTTTTCAATGGCACTTTCTGAAATACCTTTTGAAATCATTTCTTTCGTAACTCCTTCAGCGCCAACCTTATCCAATTTATCTAACGCCACCGTAAAATCGATTAACTTGTCTTTTGCGCCAATAATTTCAGCAATACCAGCCAAAATTTTTCTATTGTTGAGTTTAATGGTCGTGTTTACCAACTTTAACTTACTAAAAACGGCATCGTATAATTGTACAAACTCAACTTCTTGCCATAAGCCTTTGCTTCCAACAACATCTGCATCGCATTGATAAAACTCTCTAAAACGCCCTTTTTGCGGTCTATCGGCTCTCCAAACGGGTTGCATTTGGTAACGTTTAAAAGGGAATACAATATCGTTTTGGTGTTGCACCACATATCTTGCAAAGGGTACAGTTAAGTCGTAGCGCAATGCTTTTTCTGAAATTTTTGAAGTAATTTTTAAACTCTCTTTGTTGACAAGCAATTCACTTTCAACCTTTCTCAAATAGTCACCAGAATTCAGTATTTTAAAAATCAAGCGATCTCCTTCCTCACCATATTTCCCCATTAAGGTTGATGAATTTTCAAACGAAGGAGTTTCTATTGGTTGAAATCCATACGTTTCAAACACCGTTTTTATAGTTGAAAAAATATAGTTTCGTTTTGCAACTTCAGTCGGTGAAAAATCACGTGTTCCTTTTGGTATGCTTGGTTTTTGTGCCATTCTTAAAATTTAGGTTGCAAAGATACTCAATACACTTAGCTTTCCGAATTTTTAACTTTTTCTTTTTCCTTTTCTCTTCGTTAAAATTTGAAACCATAACAAGGCTATACTTGAAAATTTATGCCTTGATAAAAGAAAAATTAAATTCGCTAAATTCTACTAAAACCTAAGCATATTGAGTATATCAAAAATTTAAAAAACTAATTAAAGTTTTTCTAACATTGATTTTTCTTCACTCGTTAATGGTACATCTGCTTCAAATTTATCTTTAGTAGGGTGCAATGCCGCCATCATTAACACTAAAATACCCGTAAGAATAAAGTAAAAACTATTATTTGATTGATATACGAACAACACACACATTAACGCTGGAAATTCTAACATTGCCATTCTAAACACATGAGCCGTGCTAAACTTTGTTGCTTTCTGAAAAAGGTTTTGTTTCAATAAAATTTGACCAATTAACTTTCTATAAATAAACTTACTAGATAAATTACCGATAAATGCTACAATAATTGCTAAAAATAAAAAGGCCCTATTTTCTTCATACGAAAAGAACAGGTTTTCACCTGCTCGCAAAGCAATATAAACCGAAAAACCTACCACAGTCACTACCAAGGCAATGTGAATAATTTGTAATGATTTTATAAAATCTTTTGGTTGTTGCTTGGTATAGCTCATTTTTTTGATTTTGAAAAATTAAATAATTTGAAAACTTTAGAAAGTGCCCAGAATATAATTACAACACAAATTATAGCCAGCACTGGAATAAAAATTGAAAAAACGGACATTACAATAGAAGTTCCAGTTTCAACCGTTGAAATTACGGGATTGGCAATTCCGGCAGTTGTTGCTGTTGAAGCTAAACGCGTAGTACTCGTAGATCCTTTTATCGCAGCGGCTGTACCTCCACCCGCAATTATGGCTAAAGCCCAAGTAATTGTTGGATCTAAATCACTAACTGTTGCAACCATAACTGCAGTACCTGCAATGGCTGCTAACGGAACTGCAATCATATCTAACAAATTATCGAACCAAGGAATTAAATAGGCTAAAATTTCTACAACAGTTGCAACTCCTAAAATTATGATGGCAGTTGAACTTCCCACCCATTCCCAATTTTCATTTAAAGGAATGATTCCAGAATATGAAGCTAAACTCAACGCAAACAAAGGAACAAAAATTCGAAAACCAACTGAAGCAGCTAACCCAATACCAATTAAAATGCTAAACAATGTTTCAGGCGAAAAATCCATATTACTTGTTTTTGATTAAATCAATTGCTTTTTCTAAATCTTCTGGCGTATCAATCCCAATCGCAATTTCATTGGTTTCTACCATTTTTACAGTCATACCATTTGCTAAAAATCGTAAATTTTCCAATTTTTCAGTTGCTTCTAATCTATTCACAGGCAGTTTAGTAAACTTCAACAACGCTTCTTTTTTGAAAGCATAAATACCAATGTGTTTAAAATATTCCGCTGTTGATTTTTCTCTTGGAAAAGGAATTGGGGAACGTGAAAAATAGAGAGCAAAATTATCTTCGTCCGTTACTACCTTTACATTGTTTGGATTATTTATTTCCTCTTCATCATTCATTCTAATCATTAATGAAGCAATATCTATTTCTTTTTTTTCATCTTCTTCAAAAACTTCTAATAAATTTTTTAATGAATTCACTTGCGTAAATGGTTCATCTCCTTGAACATTTACCACAACATCAACTTCTAAATCTTCAATGGCTTCCGCAATTCTATCGCTGCCCGATTCGTGTTCTTTTTTACTTTTTATCGCTTTTCCGTTGTTCGAAATAATTTCATTAAAGATGATATCACTATCAGTTACAACATAAACCTCATCAAATAAATTTGAATTCTTTGTTGCTTCATAAGTCCTTAAAATAACAGATTTACCAGCCAAATCTTTCATTAACTTTCCCGGAAATCGACTCGCTTCATATCGCGCAGGAATCATTGCAATTACTTTCATTCTATTTAGCTTTAATATGTAAACGTTTTAATCTGCTTATACTTGCATTCAATTCAAAACCTAATAATAAAATTATTGAATTGATCCAAACAAATAACATTAAAATCAGTAATGTACCTATTGAACCATAAAGTTCATTATATGTTGCAAATTTTAGGACATAAATTGAAAACAATCTGAACATTACAATAGTTAAAATTGTTGTTAACACCGAACCAGGTGTAAAAAAAGAATGATGTTTTACTTCTTTAGTCCCGTATTTATATAAGAAAGAAACAGAGACGAATATTAATATAATAAAGAATAAAAACTGCCCTTTTTCAATCCAAAACACCTCATCTTCTAACCAACCTCTTGCAATTAAATTATTAATTCCAATTTCAAAATAAAGTGTTACTGCAACTGTTAAAACTAAAATAAACGATAGTAGAATTGACATTCCCATTGAAATGAAATACTGCTTTAAAACACTTCTCATTTCTTTAACATGATAAGAATACTCAAAGCCTCCTAAAATTGCATTTACACCATTGGTCATTAAAAAAACCGAAGCAATAAAACCAAAAGAAAGTAATCCTCCATAACGATTGTTTGCAATATCCTCAATTACTTCTTGAACAGATTCACCTGTTTTTGGCGGTAATAATTGTTCAATCATTATTAAGAAATCTGCTTGAAAATTCTCAATTGGAACAAAAGGAATTAGTGTTAAAATGAATAAAATAAAAGGAAATAGCGCCATAAAAAAACTAAAAGCTATTCCGCCAGCTCTTGAAGTAAGTGCACCTTTTACAATTCCTATAATGTACATTTCAATAATATCATAGAGCGACATACCTTGTAAACCTGGAATTTTAACTTTCATTCCAAGTTTTACAAACCAATTTAAAATTGGTATTTTAAGTAAATTGTCTTCTATAGGTTTGGTCATTAAACAGCTTTTAAGCTTAAATCCATGTTGTATATTGAATGCGTTAAAGCACCTGATGAAATATAATCTACACCGCAATTGGCATATTCTTTCGCAGTTTCCATTGTAATTCCACCTGATGATTCAGTTTGACAAAAATCTCCAATTAAATCTACCGCTTCTTTGGTTTCTTCATAATTAAAGTTATCAATTAAAATTCTATGAACTGGTTTGCATTTCATAATTTCTTTAATTTCTTCTAAACTTCTAGCTTCCACAATAATTTTTAAATCTAAATTATTGTCTATTAAATATTGTTGTGTTTTCGTTATTGCTTCTACTACGCCACCTGCAAAATCGATATGATTGTCTTTTAACATAATCATATCATACAAAGCAAATCTATGATTTTCGCCACCACCAATAACCACAGCCCATTTTTCAATAGCTCTAATTCCAGGAGTTGTTTTTCGTGTATCTAAGATATTGGTTTTAGTACCTTCCAATAATTTTGCAAAATTATTAGTTTTAGTTGCTATAGCACTCATTCGTTGCATTGCATTAAGCACCAATCTTTCCGATTTTAAAATAGAATGTGTACTTCCTGAAACATAAAAAACAACATCTCCATATTTTACTTGGGCTCCATCATCAATTACAGTTTCTATTTGTAAATCCGCATCGACATACTTAAATATTTGTTTTGCAAACGCAACTCCAGCAATTATTCCGTCTTGTTTTACTAATAATTTTGCCTTTCCTTGTACACCTGCAGGAATACAAGCTAATGAGCTATGATCACCGTCTCCAACATCCTCACGAATGGCATTTGAAATTATAATTTCTAATTCTTTATTAAATTGTTCTTTTGTAATCATTAATTGTGCTATTTTAAAACAAAAATAACTTTTTTAGTTGAGAATATTTTCACTTTAATTCTTTTTATATTTGCTGAATGAAAATTAAGTTAATCGCTATTGGAAAAACGGATAATAAACAATTACAAACCTTGATGGAGGTTTACCAAAATAGGTTAAAACATTATATTAATTTTCAGTTAGAAATTATTCCTGATATAAAAAATTCTAAAAATTTAAGTCAGGTTCAACAGAAAGAGAAAGAAGGAGCATTAATTTTGAATAAATTAAGTCCAACAGATCAATTGGTATTGTTAGATGAAAAGGGAAAAGAATTTAGATCGATTGAATTTTCAAAATATCTTCAAAAAAAAATGCTTTCAGGCATTAAACAATTGGTATTTGTTATTGGCGGCCCTTATGGATTCTCCGATGCAGTTTACAAAAAAGCAACTGGAAAAATATCACTTTCAAAAATGACTTTCTCTCATCAAATGATTCGATTATTTGTGATTGAGCAACTCTATCGTGGATTCACAATTTTAAAAAATGAACCCTATCATCATGAGTAGTTAATGTTTATTTTTTAATTTCTCTACAACTTTATACAGTACTATAATTTCTAGTATTTCAGTTGGAATTAATAAGAACAAGCCAACAAAAACACCAATAATAGATATAAAAAAGACGCCAACAATAATTTCAAAAACAGCAGTAACAGAAACAATTATTCCCAATTTTGAATTTAATTTCAACAATGAAATTCCAAATAATATTTGTAATATCCCTGATGTTAAGGCACGAGATACACCCGCAAATTGGTCTAAATTATCTAAATAATTATTACTCCCTAAAGTAAACATATCATAAATTCCAGCAAAAAACATAAAAACGACTATTATTACGGTTATAATTTGTAATAAATAGCTATTAAAAGTACTACCAACAATAACGAATCCACGCATAAAAAAAGCGAATGAAACAAGCGCAATTAATTTCACAGTTACATACGCAATATCACCTCCTATAAAGTTATCGCCTACAACTTTATTATATTCAAATCCAACTTCAAAAAAACCAATAATGAAATATACAATCCCAAATATAAAAGCAATATTAAGTTGTTTTATCCTTGAATTTTCATCTAAGGATATTCCAAAAATTTTATCAAAAAACCCTCTTTGATAATTATTTTCAAAAACGGTTTCAAACTTTACATTTAAAGCATCTAAAATAGTTTTAATAGTATATCTCGGTTCAACTTCTCCAGCTTCAATACGCTGAATTGTTCTAACACTTATATTACATTTATCAACTAATTCTTCTTGGGTTAGTCCATTTTACTTACGTAAATCAGCTAGTCTCTTACCTAAATCTGGTTGTTTCATTGTGTGAATATTTTTATTTTTCATACAATATTCTTATAACTTTTTTTCAATTCAAATTTAATTCAACGTATTTAACCCGACATTTACCCGATACAACGTAAACACCTATAAATCTTTATATTACACATTTTTTAGCGAAAGAATAATTTCTAAAAAAATTATGCTTGGATTGTTTACTTTTGTATTTCTCAATATAATAAAAATGAAATTAGTTTTTGCGACAAATAATAAAAATAAATTAAAAGAAGTTCGAGCAATGCTACCGAATTTTGAAGTTGTGGGTTTAGCCGAAATAGGCATAACTGAAGACATTGAAGAAACAGCAAAAACATTGGAGGGCAATGCTGCCATTAAAGCAAATTATGTTACTAAAAAACTTGGTTTAGATTGTTTTGCAGACGATACTGGCTTAGAAGTTGAGGCTTTAAACAATGCTCCTGGAGTTTATTCAGCTAGGTATTCTGGTGAGCATCATAATTCAGAAGCAAATATGCAAAAATTGTTAAGTGAATTACAAAACAAAACGAATAGAAATGCACAATTTAGAACCGCAGTCGTTTTAAATTTGAATAGCAAACAATATGTGTTTGAAGGTATTTGTAAAGGTGAAATTCTTAAAGAGAAAAAAGGAAATGAAGGTTTTGGATACGATCCTATTTTTAAGCCAGACGGATTTAATTCTTCTTTTGCTGAAATGAGTATGAAAGAAAAAAGCGAAATTAGCCATAGAGGAAAAGCTATTCAAAATTTAATTACCTTCTTAAAAAATTACTAGTATTGTTTGAAACAAAATCATATAAAAAAACCTTTGTAGTTTTAATAATTACTTTACTATTTGTGAGTTTTATTAATATCAGCTTAGGGTCAGTTCATATTCCATTTAAACAAATTTTAGCTGTTTTTTTGAATCAAGAAGTCGATGATGAAACTTGGAAAACGATTGTTTTAAACCTTCGATTACCAAAGACAATAACCGCTATTATTGTAGGTTCTGGACTTTCAATTAGCGGATTATTAATGCAAACCATTTTCAGAAACCCATTAGCAGGACCTTTTGTTTTAGGAATAAGTTCTGGAGCGAGTTTAGGAGTTGCCATTTTAATTCTGGGAGCATCATTTTTAGGTGCAAATATTATGGCTTATTCATTTACAACTTGGGGGCTGGCTGTTGCCGCTAGTATAGGTGCATTTTTGGTTTTAGCGTCGGTTATGATTGCAGCTGTAAAAGTAAGAAACACCATGTCTATTTTAATTATTGGATTGATGTTTGGAAGTTTAACTTCGGCTGTAATAAGTATTCTCGCCTATTTTAGCAGTGCAACACAATTACAACAATTTATGTTTTGGAGTTTTGGTAGCTTGGGAAGTTTAAGTTGGAACGAAATTATATCTTTATTTATCATTTTTTCTATTGGAATACTAATGGTTGTGTTTATTATTAAACCTTTGAATGGCTTATTAATAGGTGAAAATTATGCACGAAGTTTGGGTATTAATGTAAAAAGAACTCGAAATATTACGCTCATTGCAACGAGCATTTTAACCGGTGTAATTACAGCTTTTGCGGGTCCGATTGCATTTATTGGTTTAGCAGTACCGCATATTGCAAAGTTACTGTTTACAACTTCAAACCATAAAACTTTAATTCCGGCAGTTGCCATAAATGGTGCCATTATTATGCTAATTTGCGACAGCATTTCTCAATTACCAACCAGTGAATATTTTTTACCAATTAATGCAATTACGTCTTTATTTGGTGCACCGATTGTAATATGGTTATTAGTAAGAAAAAGAAAAATTCATTACTAATGGAAACTAAAAAAACACATATCATAAAAACCAAAAATTTAAGCATTGGTTACACCTCCAAAAAAGCCACAAATACGATTGCTTCAAACTTAAATATTGATGTAAGTCAAGGTAAATTTATTTGTTTATTAGGTCAGAATGGTATTGGAAAATCAACTTTATTACGAACTTTAACCAAAGTTCAGCCTGAACTAGATGGGGATATTGAAGTTAACGGAACATCATTAAATGAATTAACCAATTTAGAATTAGCTAAATCCCTGAGTTTAGTTTTAACTGAACGATTACCCGAAAATAATTTATCAGTTTTTGAATTGGTTGCACTTGGAAGACAACCACACACTAACTGGATTGGATACTTAACCACTAAAGATTTAACCATTATTCATGATGCGTTTAAGAAGACAAACACAACGCATTTAATAAATATGAAATATTATGAATTAAGCGATGGTCAGCTTCAAAAAGTATTAATTGCCCGAGCATTAACACAAGATACTGCTATCATAATTTTAGATGAACCCACTGCTCATTTAGACATTCATCATACCATTGAAACCTTTTCACTTCTTAAAAAATTAGCCGAAGATTTAAATAAAACTATCATTGTTTCAACTCACGAAATAAATTTAGCGTTGCAATTAGCACATGAGTTGTGGTTAATGACGCCAGAAAAGTTAATTACAGGAAAAACAGCCGACCTTATTAAAAACAATGAAATTAATGAACTATTTCATTCTGATTTAATCACTTTCGATAAAAACTTGAAACAATTTATTATAACCGACTCTCAATAAATTTAATATATTTGAGAAATTTTGAAAATTTACTAAATGAAAAAAATATTTTTTATCGCTGCTCTAACTTTGTTTAGTTGCGGTAGCAACAACCATATTTCCGACACTAATTCTAGCTCAGATCCTGCACTTGAGTTTGCAAATACCATTACTTCGGAAGATTTAAAAACGCATTTGTACATTATTGCTGGCGATGAATATAAAGGGAGAGATACTGGTGAACCTGGGCAAAAAATGGCTGCTGATTATTTAAAAAATTATTATGTTGCTCAAAACATTCAAGCTCCTTTAGGTGATGGTGATTATTTTCAAGAAATTCCAACAGAACATTTACGCCCTAATTTAAAACCTTCAGAAAATGTTGTTGCGTTTATAAAAGGAAGTGAAAAACCAGATGAAATAATTGTTATTTCTGCACATTATGATCACGTTGGTGAAAAAAATGGTGAAATTTATAATGGCGCTGATGATGATGGTTCTGGAACAGTTGCCATCATGGAAGTAGCTGAAGCTTTTCAACAAGCTGTAAAAGATGGTAATGGTCCAAAAAGATCTATACTTTTTTTACATGTTACTGGAGAAGAAAAAGGGTTGCTTGGTTCACAATTTTATGTAAATTTTCCAATTTTCCCCTTAAAAAATACCATTACTAATTTGAATATTGATATGATTGGTCGTGTTGATGAAGCGCATACAGACACACCTGAATTTGTGTATCTCATTGGGTCAGACAAATTGAGTACTGATTTGCATAACGTTTCGGAAGAAATGAATTCTAAGTACACCAATTTACTTTTAGACTATACTTACAACGATGAAAATGACCCGAATAGATTTTATTACAGATCGGATCATTATAATTTTGCTAAAAACAACATTCCAGTTATATTTTATTTCAATGGAACACATGAAGATTATCATAGACCTTCCGATACTCCTGACAAAATAAATTATGAAGTTCTCGAAAAAAGAACAAAGTTAGTTTTTCATACTGCTTGGGAAGTTGCAAATAGAGCTGAACGAATAACGGTAGATAAGTAAAAAATCATCTCAAGGACTGCCTAATTTCTATCTTAAGTGTCTAAATTTAACACTTCTGTTGCGATTTAAGAATGTTTAATTATATCTGTTTTTTTTATTTACATATCTATAATCCACCTAATTATGAAAAAATTCACTTTTAAAGTACTATTTGTACTATTGCTAACTTCAATAATTATTTCGTGTAAAGAACAAAAAAAAGCTCAAATTTCATTAAATCATGATGCTCAAAAAGAGTTTAGCTATACAATTGAAACAGTAGTTGACGGACTCGAAATTCCTTGGGGAATGACATTTTTACCAGATAATTCTATACTAATCACAGAAAAAAATGGTGAATTAATCCATTTCAAAAATGGTGAAAAAATTAATATTACTGGTGCTCCCAAATCTGTTGTCCAAGGGCAAGGAGGTTTATTAGATATTGAATTAGACCCAAATTATGAAGAAAACGGATGGATTTATTTTTCTTATGCATCAAATCTTGAAAACGATAATAAAGGTGCAAATACAACTATTGCAAGAGCAAAATTATCAGGCACTTCATTAAATAATTTGGAAGTTCTTTATAAAGCCACTCCTAATACAAAAAAGGGGCAGCATTTTGGATCTAGAATAGTATTTGATAAAAACGGATATTTATATTTTTCAATTGGTGATAGAGGAAATCGAGATGAACTTCCGCAAGATATTACAAAAGATGGTGGTAAAATATATAGAATTAATAGAGATGGTTCTATTCCTGAATCGAATCCATTTTACAACGAAGCTGGTGCTAAAAAAGCAATATTTTGTTACGGAAACAGAAACCCTCAAGGAATGGTAATTCATCCAGACACAGGAGAAGTTTGGGCGCATGAACACGGCCCAAAAGGGGGCGATGAAATAAATATTATTCAATCGGGAAAAAATTATGGTTGGCCAAAAGCTAGCTATGGAATTAACTATAGCGGAACACCTTTTACAGACAATAAAACGCTTCCAGGAATGGAGAATCCAATTCATTATTGGGTGCCATCAATCGCGCCTTCTGGAATGACATTTGTTACTGGTGACAAATACCCAAATTGGAAAGGAAATTTATTAGTAGGCTCGTTAAAATTTATGTATTTAAACAAGTGCGTTATTGAAAATAACAAAGTTGTAAACGAGGAAAAATTATTAGAAGATTTAGGTAGAGTTCGCAGTGTTAAACAAGCACCTGATGGGTTTATTTATGTTGGCATTGAGCACAAAGGAATTGTAAAAATTGTTCAAAATTAGTAAACTAGATAATATATAAAAAATAAGCGCCAATGATTTTAAAATCATTGGCGCATTAGATTTAAAACTAAAACAATATTTTTATTTTGTTGAAAACAATTTTGGTTTAAATGTAAACATTACCCAAGACCAAGAGTTATTTTCATCACTATCTCCTCCTTTTAAAACTTCCATAGAATCGGTTGCAAACATCATAGAATGACCAACATTCATCATAATATTACTTGAAATTTTGTAACCTAAATTAAGGTCAATTTCTGTACCTAATTTATTATCCATTTTTGTAGATCCGCTATAAATATCAGCAGCAGATGAGAAGAAATGAGGTATTAATTTTGCTGAAAATTTGTCTTTAGCATACCCTAATGTAAAGTTAAGATCTACAAGACCAACTGAACCACCGTGGTTACCTACATAAAAATAATCCATCCAACCATTAAATTTATGGTTTGTTCCGTATAAGGGAACAAATGATTTTACATCGGAAGAAGTATCATTTGTATCTTTACCAGATAAAATTTCAATTCCACCACCAACATTAAATTCTGGAGAAACTTTATAATTTAAGTTACCACCAACATAATTTGCTGAAACATCGTTTCCTTTTAAACTACCACCTTGTAAATAAGCTGAAAAATCAGCACCAAATTTACCTTCAGCATACGTTAATCTAGTTCCAAAAGTTTGAGAATAATCAACTGTTTGATCTCCTGCATCTAAATACTCAACTCCATTGTTTAACAACAATAAACTTATTCCAAATTTATTTGCTTTTGTATTGAACCAAGCATATTGAAACGTTTTATAACCTGCCGCATTGCTATATAAATTATCTACACCAGCTTGCCCGTCTGCATTCAATGCAAAACCAAGATCTAATTTACTTTTTTCTGAAAGCTTGAATTTAGCTAATAAAGCATCATGGCTTCTACCCTGTTGCGCCCAACCTACATTACCAAATATTCGACTATCATCATAAACAATTTCTTGACGTCCAAATTTTAATGAGAATGATTCAGATAAAATTGCCTGCGCCCAAGCTTCGTGAAGCATTGTAGATTTATCATCAGCGCCTAAAGTGCTAATATCTCCCCATACTCTTACATTTTGAAGGGAAACTCCTAATTTTAATTTTTCTTGTTGAAAATTAAAGTTTAAACGTGTTCTTTGAGATACAAAACTTGCTCCATCAGCATCGGTTTGCATTAAAGTACCATAACCATGTTTGTTTTCTAAACGTGGTCTAATTTCAGCAGACATGTCAAATTGTTGCGCTGTAATTGTTGACACAAAAAGTGTAATAACTAAAATTGAAAAGTAAAACTTTTTCATTGTATATATTAATTTAAATTATTTATAATAATAAGACCTTTTTATCTTTTATAGAGCAAAAATAAGTCCTTCTATAGAACTAAATACTGATTTATGTCATGCTTTTTAAAAAAAATTCACTTAAAAAAGAATAAGTAAAATTGAAAATAATAGTATCCCAAATATGATCAGAACGGTCTTATAAATTAAATGTGCTTTGCGGATTTCCATATAGTAAAAACTTACACCAAGAAATTTTACAAAGGCAAGTGATAATAACAATAATACAGAATAATTGTTAGAACTACTTGAAGTAGTTACTGCTAATATTGTAAGTAAAACTAATAAAAGCCAAATTTTTAAATTTTTTGAAACTACCATATTTAAAACAACAAATAAATTACCGGAAAAATTAATAACCAAATTAAATCGCACATATGCCAAAATGCTGCACTTGCTTCAAAATCTTCAACTAAGGTTTCAGATTTCTTGCTTTTTACACTTTTATACATCGAGATTAAAATTACCAAGCCAACCAAAACATGAACAACATGAAAAAGTGTCAGCATCCAATAAAACGAGAAAAAAGTATTGTAGTTTATTGAATAACCTGCATCAATTTTAGCATAATATTCAACGCTTTTAATTCCTAAAAAAAGAAAACCTCCCACAATTGTTAAGATCAAATACAATGATGCTTTTTTTCTGTTATTAACCTTTAAAAACCTAATACTTTCTGCCATAAAAAAGCCACTTGTTAGCAATACAATGGTATTTATTGCTCCATAATTTATGTTTAAAAGCAATCGCGAATTATGAAAAACTTCTGGCTCTTCTTTGCTATAATAAACCATAGCAATTAATGCAATTCCGAAGGTTATAAGTTCTAAAAAAATCACAATCCAAATAAGGATTCCTCCTGGTGGATAATAGAGTTTATTTGAGTTTTGAGAAACTGTTTCCATATTAAACTGAAAATTTAATTTTGATGTTTAATCTTTTCATATAATTTCACCAATGACTGTAATAACTCTATTGGATTTGTTAGGATTTGATAGTGATTTTCGCCAAACATATGCGGTAAATAATACTTAGCTTGTGCTTCAATTGCCAACGCATAAGAATTTATTTGTTTTTGATTCAATTCTCTCAAAGCCTGTTTAACATCGTTTACACCGTACTTTCCTTCATAACGGTCATAATCATTGGGTTTTCCATCTGAAATTAAAATAACCCACTTGTTTTTCGTGTCTCGCTTGTCTAACATAGCTCCTGAATGTCGCAAAGCAGCACCAATTCTAGTATAACCACTTGGTTCTACTGCACCAACTTTTAGTTTGGCTTTATTCCAATCATCATCAAAATCTTTAATGGTTATGTAAGACGAATGATTTCTCGTTTTAGAGTAAAAACAATCGATTGAAAAATCAATATTGAACTCATTTAAGATTTCTCCAAATAAAATAGATACTTGTTTTTCAACATCAATAACTCTATTTCCTCCAGCATAACTATCGCTCGACAAGCTGATATCAAGCAACAATAAAATGGATAAATCTTTTTCTTTTTTTCGTTTGGATAAATACACTTTTTCGGAAGGTGTGTGTCCAGAATTTACATCAACAAATAAATCAGTTATAGCGTCAATATCAAATTCTTCACCTTGAGTTTGCCTTTTTTGCTGTTGGTATTTATTGTTGAAAGAAGTCAACATCTTACGCAAATTCAATAAAGTTGAAGTATTGTCTTTAATTGTTTTTAGATAAAAATTAACATCATTTTTCAATAACGATTTTGGGTAAACTTTACAGAAATCATCCTTATATCGTCTTTTTGAATAATCCCATTCATCGTATAAAATGTGATAACCTGTACCATCAATTTCTGCACTTTCAGAGACTGTGGTATTTTCGATGAAATCGGCTTGATATACAGAATGTGCCGCATCGTCAACACGAACCGTGTATTTCATATTAATTTCGTCTAGAGCATTTTCGTGGTCACTTAAGTCATCATCTCCATCAAAATCTTTAAAATTACCATTAAACTCATCCGCCGTTTCTACTTTTTCAAATTGATGTTGTAAAACAGCATCTTCTTGTTGTTTTTGATCTATTTGAACCGAAATTATTTCCTCAACAGCTTTAGATTTTATAATGGTTTTTGCCAAATCTTCTTGTGCTTTTTTAACCTTATTGTCAAAGTTTCTGAGTTTGTCTTTATCTTCTTCCTTATTATTAGTCATCCATTTCCCAAACAAAAAACTATCATTTTCAGTATTTGAGTTTTTACTTTCAACTTGAAAATAATTTTGAAATTTTTTAAAAAGTTGTTGTGTTACTGGAAATTGGTCAATTAACGATTCTAATATTTTTTTTGAAGAATTTTTAGCTTCAAATCGTGATGAAACTATTTCATGTTCTTTTTCATCCGTCCAATTTAAATTCATATTTTTCTGAACAGATAAATACAGTATTCTATATAAATAAAAAGATACGTTTTCTTCATATGTCTTGAAGAAATCTATTTTTACTGGAAGAAAGAAATTAGCATTTTTATACCCACCTTCACGTTCTGCTTCATAAATTTCGATGGCTTCACCAGTAATAGCTCTTGCCAAAATAGTGAGTCTAGGTTTTAAAACAGCTAAATAAGCAATATGTACCTGTCCATCTAAGCGTTCTTTTTTCTTTCTTTTAAAAAAGTAAGCAAACTTCGTAAATAGATATTCATCTGGTTCAAACATTATTTGGGTATTTAGTATTGAGTATTTTGTACTTGATACAAGATACCTTCTACTTTATAGTATAAACTAAATCATTAAATGGGCTAAATCTTTTAGGGCAATTGCAACTTCTAAATCATCGGTAAGCGGTTCAACGATAGCAACATCAACTGCTAACCTTTTTGGCAATCCTGTTTTGATCAATTTAGCAGCATCAACCAATAATCTTGTGGAAACAGTTTCGGTTAATCCTAATTCGGTTAAATTTCTAATTTTTGTGGCAATATTTACCAATTTTTTAGCGATTGATATTTCAATTTCTGTTTCGTTCACTAAAATCTCAGCCTCAATAGATGGATCAGGGTAAGCAAATGAAACCGCTACAAATCGCTGACGCGTAGATGGTTTTAACTCTTTAAATCCTCTTTGATAACCTGGGTTAAATGAAGCAACCAGCATAAAGTCCTGATGTGCTTTGATAACTTCGCCCAATTTATCGATAAATAATTCTCGTCTATGATCGGTTAAAGAGTGAATCGCAACAATAACATCTGGTCTTGCTTCTGCAATTTCATCTAAATAAATAATTGCTCCTTTTTTTACTGCTGTTGTTAACGGTCCATCTAACCAAATAGTTTCAGCTCCTTTAATTATAAATCGCCCAATTAAATCGGTTGAAGACGTTTCCTCATGACAACTTATAGTTATCAATTCTTTCTCCAATTTATGAGCCATAAACTCGATAAATCTTGATTTTCCAGTTCCTGTAGGGCCTTTTAATAAAAATGGTATTTTATTTATATACGATTGTTCAAAAACTTCTACTTCCTTTCCTACAGCTTTGTAATATGGTAATGGATTGCTCATAATATTTTAATTATTAAATAGAAAACCAGAGTATTGGATTATAAGTTATTAAGTATGGAAAAAAATAACAATCTTTAACTCTGGTAATCAATCTAAAAAAACTACAATTAATTTTTAAGGTGTTTTTAGTTCACCTAATTTCTTTATTCTTTAATTTCTAAAGCTTCATCGGTTGGTGTACCATGCTTATAGAAATCTACAATGTAAAATATAATTCCTGCCGTAAATAATGACGCACATAAAATTAAAACTACAAAGTGAATACTTATTTCATTTTGAACTTCCATAAAGTCCATTTTAAATTTTCTTTCTAAATATACTTGAGCAACACCAGCAACTCCAAAAGCAACTGTCATCCCTATCATACCTATATTAGATAACCAATATGCTAATCGACCTCTACTACTATCGTATAATTTTCGTCCTGTCATATTTGGCAAACTATAGCTGATAATTGCTAAAACTATCATACCGTAAGCACCCCAGAAAGCTAAATGTCCGTGCATTGCAGTTACTAAAGTACCGTGTGTATATAAATTTGTTTGAGGTAAAGTATGTGCAAAACCTAATAAACCTGCTCCGACAAAAGAAACAATTGCCGCGCCTAAAGTCCAATACAATGCTAATTTATTTGGATGTTTCTTCTCTCCTTTTCTATACATATTTACCGCAAATAATGCCATTGCTAAAAATGCTAAAGGTTCTAATGCTGAGAATATTCCACCAACAATTAACCAAATTTTATTTACACCAATATAATAGTAGTGGTGTCCTGTTCCTAATACTCCTGAAAGGAATGTTAAACCAACAATAACATATAACCATTTTTCAATAACTTCTCTATCTACTCCTGTAAGTTTAATTAATAAGAACGATAAAATACCACCCATAATTAATTCCCATACTCCTTCTACCCAAAGATGAACAACCCACCAACGGAAAAATGAATCTGTTACCTGACTATCAAACGGTAACATACCAGGTAAATATAGCAGTCCCGCAAATAGTAAACCCATTGAAAGCACTAACGACGTAGTTGTACGCCTTTTTGCTTTAAATAATGTTGTTAAAATTAATCCTAGGAATAAAAGCACGTTTACAACTACTAAATAATCAAGTGGTCTAGGAATTTCTAAAAATTTTCTTCCTTCCCAATAATTAAAATGATACCCTACTACAGCCACAACACCAACAACTGCTAAACTAATAAGCTGAACATAAGCCAGTTTAACATTTACCAATTCTCTTTGTGCTTCTTCAGGAATAATATAATAAGCTGCACCCATAAAACCTGATAACAACCAAACAACTAATAAGTTTGTATGTACCGCTCTCGCTGTGTTAAAAGGAATAAAGTCGTGTAAATTATCGAATCCTATTCTGGCAAATCCCATGATAAAACCATAGGTAATTTGTAATACTAACAATAGCATGGATAATGCAAAAAACCAATACGCTACTTTTTGTGATTTATATTTCATAATGTTATTTTTTATTTTTTTTCTGATTGGTCATTATCAATAGCCAAAATTCATTTTTGCGCTAATGAAAATTTTGCTTGGGCTATTTCTTAATGTTTTAGTTTTTTAGTTGTTGATTTTGTCTTTAGCTAATGGAGATATTTTTCTATCTACACCAACTACTTCTCCAAATCCGTTTAAGTCAATTTCCCCAATCCATTTAAAAAATGCTACAACATCTTCTGCTTCTTGCTCAGACATATTATAAGCTACCATTTTTCTTCCGTTTGGTTGCCAAGGACCTTCAGACATTAAAATACTTTTAATGACTTCTTCTCCTTGTCCATTGTATTTTAAATTTAAGCGGTCAATAACTTTTGTTAATTCTGGCGCATAATAAGCCCCTTCTCCCAGTATAGTATGACAACCCATGCAATTATTAGATTCCCAAATCTCTTTACCACGTACAACTTCTGCTGTAATTTTGTCGTGATTTGTTTGATCAACTTCCTTAGATAATGAAAACACAGTTAATCCAATAAAAATTAGAAATGTAACTAGTGTTCCGCCTAGAAAGAAAGCTCTTGCTTGTTTTTTAGATAACATTTAGTTTAGTTTTAGTTAATTATATATATTAAGACCTTTTTATCTTTTAATAATACAAATGTATTATAATTAATTTAAATAAAAATGACATTTATCAGAAAATAAAACGTGAAAACTATTTTATACTATCCTCAACATCTTTTAATGTAAGAAAACGACCTTGTGAAGTTATTTCTGCAGCAAATTCTTGAATGGTTTTATCTCTAAATTTCCCCATAATACTGTTTTTAAATGGTTCCACAATAAAATGAACTGGACAAGGATTATTTGAATCGCATTCATTCAACCCTAAAAAACACTCATTGAGCCTATTTAAACCATCAATATTTTCAATTATATCACATACATTTTTTTTACCATTGCTTTTTGATAAATAAAAACCTCCGTTGGGACCTTTAGTAGATGAAATTATCTTACCGCGAACCAATTGCTGAAATAGTTTTGCTAAAAAAGGGCTAGGTACATCAATACTCTTAGCTATTTCTTTAACACTTATTTTTTTATCTTCACTTGAATTTTCAGATAAAAACAATGTAGATAGAATAGCATATTTGCTCGCTCGTGATAACATCATATAAAAACTTTAGTTTAACTCAATTTTTGTAAAAATATAAAAAAAGAGTTAAAAGTATTATATTTTATCAAATTTAACAGTAAAGTGTCTCATTATTGGAGCTTCATCTATAATTTTATAACCCGATTTAGCTTCAGAACGAGAATCATAAATATTTTTTAAAGCAACAGCAATATAATCCATATGATTATTTGTGTAGGTTCTTCTAGGAATTGCCAAACGAACTAATTCTAATTCTGGAAATCGATTTTTTCGAGTAAATGGATCTCTGTCGGCTAAAACTGTCCCAATTTCTACACCTCTAATTCCACCAACAATATAAATTTCAATGGCTAACGCTTGTGCTCTATATTCTTCTCTCGGAATGGTTGGTACAAATTTATTAGCATCTAAGAAAATAGCATGTCCTCCAAAAGGTTGTTGAACTGGCACGCCAAATTCCACTAATTTTTTACCCAAATACGCAATTTGCTCTACCCTACTTTCTAAATAATTAAATTCTGTAGATTCATTTAAACCAACTGCCAAAGCGCCCATATCTCTTCCGTTCATTCCGCCATACGTAATGAATCCTTCGTACATAATATTAAAAACAGTAGCTTTTTTAAATACTTTTTTACTATTCAGCGCTATGAAACCACCCATATTTACGAGTCCATCTTTTTTGGCACTTATCGTCATTCCATCACCATAAGAAAACACTTCTTTAACAATTTCTTTAATCGTTTTATGCTCATAACCCTTCTCTCTTTTTTTAATAAAATAAGCGTTTTCAGCAAATCTTGCAGCATCAAAATATAACGGAATTCCGTATTTTTTACATAATGCTGAAACCTCTTTTACATTTTTAACTGAAACTGGCTGTCCACCTGCACTATTACAGGTTATAGTTAAAATTACAAATGGTATTTTCTCTTTCGGATTATTCTTAAAAACTTTTTCTAATTTTTCTAAATCCACATTTCCTTTAAAAGGATGAATTACCGACGTATTAAAAGCTTCATCAATAGTGCAATCTACAGCCGTTGCTTTTCTAAATTCAATGTGGCCTTTTGTGGTATCGAAATGTGAATTTCCAGGAACGAGATCTCCTTCTTTTACTAAAGATGAAAAAAGTACATTTTCTGCAGCACGACCTTGATGCGTTGGTAAAAAATATTTAAATCCAGTAATTTTTTTAACTATTTTCTTTAACTTCAAAAAAGAAGATGAACCTGCATAACTTTCGTCTCCAATCATCATTTCAGCCCATTGCTGATCACTCATTGCTCCTGTTCCAGAATCTGTTAATAAATCAATGAATACTTTATCGGATGATAAATTGAAAAGATTGTAGTGCGCCTTCTTTATCCAGTTTAAACGTTGTTCTTTTGTTGATCTTTTAATTGATTCAACCATTTTAATTTTATACGGTTCGGCATATGGTAATTCCATAATTGTATTTTTAATTTTGTGAAGTTTTATTTAATAAGTAATTGTAATGTGGTGTTTTATATTAAATAAAACACTCAGGTCTTTTGATATTTAGATATCTCTTAACCGCAATTTTAATAGAAGTAATATTTTTCATTTAAAACAAGATTCATTACAAATTTACATTAAATTTAAAAAACCTCATAATTTCAATACTTATTTTATCAAATTTTTAATGATAATAATCATTTACTGTGATAAAAGTTACATGTATATTTGTATTTTGAAAATCGCAAAAAATAATACTGTTAAAAACCAAATATAAAAAAGGTTATATGACAAATATCATTATTTTTGCAAAACTTATATTTTTTAAAATATTTATACAATGAACAAAGTCTTATCACTTATTTATTCTACCCGATTAATGGCCGTATTATTCATCGTTTTTGCTTTGGCAATGGGCGTTGCAACTTTTATTGAAAACGATCACGGAACAGAAACTGCAAAAGCAGTTGTTTACAATGCTTGGTGGTTTGAATTAATCATGGTTTTATTTTCTTTAAACTTTTTTGGAAATCTTTTCAAATACAAGTTATACAAAAAAGAAAAATTAGTAGTATTAACTTTTCATTTATCTTTTTTCCTTATTCTTTTAGGTGCTGGAATAACCCGTTATATTAGTTATGAGGGTATTATGCCAATAAAAGAAGGTGCTGTTAGCAATAATTTCCTTTCAGAAAAAAACTATATTAGTGTTGTTATGAATGATGGCGTGGATCAGAAAACACCTAACCATCAACCTATTTTATTATCATCGATAAGTAATAATAGATATAACTATAAAACAGATTTTAAAGGAACTGATGTTTCCATTAAGTTAACCGATTACATTCCAAACGCTCAAGAGGTTTTTACAGAAGATGAGTCTGGCGAGGATTATTTGTTAATTGTTGAATCTGGAGGTGGTGGTAGACACAACCATTATCTAAAAAAGGGAACTTCCGATTTAGTACATGGTGTGTCCGTTGGTTTTAATTCTCCTAACAATAACACTATTGATTTCACAGAAAGTGAAAATGGTCTTTTCATAAAATCTACTGTTAACGGTGAGTTTTTTAGAATGGCAGATAGTTTCAATGGAAAAATAGTAAAAGACTCCATTCAAGAGTTTTCTCTTTTAGCAGTACATTCTGTTGCAGGTTTACAATTTGTTGTTCCGAAAGGATCAACAAAAGGTATGTATAAAACAGTTTCTGGCGATAAAGAGGTATCTAGCTTGGCGCAATTGGAGTTTGACGTTACTGCTGGTAACGAAACAAAACAAATTAAACTGAGAGGTGAAAAATTCGCAATTCAACCGCCCACTCAATTTTCTGTAGGAGGCTTAAATTTTAGAATGAGTTACGGTGCAATGCAACAACAACTTCCGTTTAGTATAAAATTAAACGATTTTCAGTTAGATAAATATCCAGGTTCAAACAGTCCTATGTCATTTGCAAGTGAAGTTACAGTAATTGACCCTTCAGAAACATTTGACTTCAGAATTTTTATGAATAATATTTTAAATTATAAAGGGTATAAATTTTTTCAATCTAGTTACAATATAACAGATCAATATGAAGAAACACACTTATCGGTAAACCACGATTTTTGGGGAACAACCATCACTTATATTGGTTACTTTTTATTATATGCTGGTTTAATTTTGATTATGTTTTTACCAAAAACAAGATTCGATTTCTTAGGAAAAAGTCTTGGAAAAATTAGAAAACAAAAAGCCAAATTAACAGTTTTAGTTTTGGCATTATTTTCTACTGTTGCCTTTGCACAAGAACACAATCATGTTTTAAATGAACAACAAGTTGATTCCATATTAAAATCTAACAAAATTGATGAAGCTCACGCTGAAAAATTTAGTAAAATAGTAATTCAAGATGCTGGTGGAAGAATGAAACCAGTACATACATACGCGTCTCAATTATTAAGAAAAGTAAGTAAACATGATACTTACCAAGAAATGAATGCTACTCAGGTGTTTTTATCTATTCAACAAAATCCTAGAGCTTGGTTTCAAATACCAATAATTTACATAAAAAAAGAAAATACAAAATTAAGAGATGTTATTGGCATTCCACACGAACAAAAGTATGCTCCTTTAGCTAGTTTTTTTGATAACAAAGGTAATTACAAACTTACAACGTATCAGCAAGAAGCTTTTAAAAAACTAATAAAAAGTAAATTTGAAGAAGGCGTTATCAACGTAGATAGAAGAGTTAATTTACTGTACTCTGCCATAACTGGAGATGTTTTACGAATATTCCCTGTTCCTAATGACCCTAACAACACTTGGGTTTCTCACAATCAAATTAGTTCTTATAACTATTCAGGACAAGATTCTGTATTTGTGCGTCAAATATTACCAATTTATATTCAAACTTTAGATAAAGCCAAAACTGAAAATAATTATACTGAAGCTGATGAAATTTTAGATGGAATTTCAAGATTTCAACAAAAATTTGGAAGTGCAGTGTACCCTTCAGCCAATAAAATAGATTTGGAAATTACCTATAATAAATACGATATTTTTAGAACTATTTACAGTTATTATATGTACATAGGAGCCTTGATGTTCTTACTTGTAATTTTTCAAATTTTTAATTCAAACAAAATTATAAATTTCTTAATTAAAGGAAGTATAGCCATTATTATTGGTCTATTTTTATTGCACACTGGAGGTTTAATAGCTCGTTGGATTGTAAGTGGAAACGCACCTTGGAGTAATGCTTATGAATCTATGATTTATGTAGGATGGGCTACCATGTTATTTGGATTAATTTTTGGAAGAAAATCTTCCATGACCATTGCAGCAACGGCACTTTTAACTGCTTTTATATTAATGATAGCGCATTGGAACTGGATGGATCCTGAAATTGCAAACCTAGTTCCAGTATTAAACTCATATTGGTTAATGATTCACGTTTCGATCATTGTGGCTAGTTATGGACCTTTAGCTATGGGTATGATTTTAGGCTTGATTTCTCTACTTCTAATGATATTAACTACAAAGAAAAATAAGAAAAAAATTAATTTAATGATTAAAGAATTAACCATTATTAATGAAATGGCTTTAACCGTTGGGTTAATTATGTTGACTATAGGAAACTTTTTAGGTGGGCAATGGGCTAATGAAAGTTGGGGTCGCTACTGGGGTTGGGATCCAAAAGAAACTTGGGCTCTAATTAGTATTATGATTTATGCGTTTGTACTCCATTTAAGATTAGTACCAGGACTAAGAGGTAAGTTTACATTTAATTTATTATCCGTTGCTGCATTTGCTTCAATTTTAATGACCTATTTTGGTGTTAATTTCTACTTGTCTGGCTTGCATTCCTATGCTAGTGGAGACACAGCAATTACACCGACATTTGTGTATTATGCAGTTGCAATAGTTAGTGTTTTAGCTATTTTTGCTTTCATTCAAAACAAAAAGCATAACAAACAGTAAAAAATCGCTGTAAAATTGTAAATTTGCATTCAATTTTAAAATTAAGTATTGATGTTTAATAAATATATAAAATTAGTAATAGCAGGCGCGATTGTAGTTTGGTCTGTATTTCAATTTATTGATGGAAATATTATGAATGGAATTTCATTAATTCTATTAGCTGGTATTTTTGTACTTTTTTATTTTAAAAACGAATTTATTTTATTAGCCTTTTTACAATTGCGTAAACAAAATTTTGCTGGTGCGAGTAAATGGCTTTCATATATTAAAAACCCAAGTTCAGCTTTGATTCAAAAACAAGAAGGGTATTATAATTTTTTACAAGGAATTATGGTTTCACAAACGAATTTAACTCAAGCTGAAAAATTCTTTAAAAAAGCGTTAAAATTGGGTTTAAATATGAAGCATGATGAAGCAATGGCAAAACTTCAATTGGGAGGAATTGCAATGTCTAAAAGAAGAAAGCGTGAAGCAACTATGCTTATTAACGAAGCTAAAAAATTAGATACTCAAGGTGTATTAACCGATCAGGTAAAAATGATGAAAGATCAATTGAAAAAAATATAATTTCAATCTTAGATATAAAAAAAGGGCAACTTTTCAGTTGCCCTTTTTTTGTACATTATTCTTATTTACTTTATAATAAGAGTTGATAAATCCTCATTGTATTTAACTAAAAAAACATTGGTGTTTTTAAAGTCTCCAAACATTTTTTTATCATAATTAAAAGCTGTGGCTATTCTACTAGACTTTCCTGCTTTTAGTCCTTCTTTTAAATCATAATTGCTCGATATTCTTACAATTGCATCATATGCAACATCGAAACCTTTTATGGAATATTCTGTTGGTAAGGCTTTGTGTTTTTTCCAATATTTACTATAAAAAGCAGCAACATTTGAATCTTCAAAATTTATAAAATCCGAAGTTGGATAGGTAAATTCTAATTTTCCTAAAAGTACATTGTCTATATTATCAAAATTTCTTCCTTTGTCTAAAGCAAATAATCGTACATCAACATCTTCTGCAAATGTTTTTAAATTATTCACAGCAGCAGTTGTCGCAATTCTTTCATCACTAATTAACAAAACCCAATTTTTCGAAAGCGTATCCAACTTTTTTACAAAGCTTTTATCATCAATATAACCTTTATCTGTTTTAATAACAGAAACTAATTTCAAATCCTCTATTTCCTTTATTTTATTTACAATTCTCCAAAGTTTACTTTGGTTCTCAGGTTTTTCATCGTTGATAACAACAATGTTTTCGCCATCGTAATTTTCATTGAAATAATTTATAATCTTATCTTCTAAATACGAAGTATTAACGGTGGATTTTATTAAGTTATCATCTGATTCTGATTCTTGATCAACTGAATATACCGGAGCAATAACAGGTGTTTTAACACGACTTGCTACCCAATTTGCTTTTTTAAAGTATAAAGGCCCTATAATTACATCTGTATTATTAAAAGAATTATTGTTTAAAATATATTGTAACTTATATTGTGAATTTTCAGTATCGAAGAAATCTACATTAATTCGTAAACCCATAGCTTTTAAAGAATCAATTGCCATCATCGCTCCTAAATGAAAATCAGTTACAATATTTAATAATGAGGTGCTTTTTTCAAAATTCATTTCAGTAACTGAATCTAAATCATATTTATTGGTATGATAAGGAAGCATTAACGCCAATTTAATTTCTTTTGAAAAATCTAAATCTTCGATAAATAAGTTCTCTTCATCATCAACCTCCTTTTCAATGTTAACTATTAGCTCCATTCCTAATTTCAACCCTTCATTTAATAACGGATTTAATTCATACAATTCTTCTTCTGTAATTTCGTATTTTTTAGTAAGATTATAAACAGTATCATCTTTAACAACTGTATGTGTAATATTTGTTGTAATCGAATCCTTTAGTTGTTCAGTTTCAATTTCTTCATTTTTTTCATCAGGAATTTCTAATTCCATTCCAATTTTTAATCCTTCTTCTAAAATTGGATTTAAAGTTTTTAGCTCATCAATGCTAATACCAAATCTTCTTGAAATACCATAAAGCGTTTCTTTAGGTTTAACCTTGTATAAATTCTTAGTAACTACTTTTTCTTCTTCAATATTTTTATCAATTATCTGCTTTCCAAAATTTAAATTCGGAACTATTATTACCGTATTTGGTCTTGGTTTTTTCTTTACACCTGGATTTAATCTACTTAAATCTCTAGTTGAAATTTTATAAATTTTTGCTAAATTTTTTAAAGTTTCACCCTTTTGTACAGTATATGAAATGTATTTTTTTTGTTGTGCATTTAAGCTTAAAAAGCAAAAAGCAAAAAGCACGATTATTATTAACTGAAATTTTTTCATAAACTAATTATCTTTATAAATTACTCCCACTCTATAGTTGCAGGTGGTTTAGAACTAATGTCGTATACTACTCTATTAACGCCTTTTACATTATTTATTATTTTGTTTGAAGTTTTTTGCAAAAACTCATAAGGTAAATTAACCCAATCGGCTGTCATTCCATCTGTCGATTCTACCGCTCTTAAAACAACTGCTTTTTCATAAGTTCGCTCATCACCCATCACTCCTACCGAGTTTACAGGTAACAACATAGCTCCGGCTTGCCAAACTCCATCATACAAATCATCTTCTTTTAATCCTTCAACAAAAATATGATCTACTTCTTGCAACATTCTAACTTTATCGAAAGTAATATCACCTAAAATACGAATTCCCAATCCTGGTCCCGGAAATGGATGACGACCTAATAATTCTTCATCAATACCCATTGATCTTCCTACTCTTCTAACTTCATCTTTAAACAAAGTATTTAAAGGTTCTACAATTTTAAGTTTCATAAAATCTGGCAATCCCCCAACATTATGATGCGATTTAATAGTAGCGGAAGGTCCTCCTGTTGCTGATACTGATTCAATAACATCTGGATAAATAGTTCCTTGTGCTAACCAACTTACATCTTGTATTTCGTGTGCTTCATCATCAAAAACTTCAATAAAAACACGACCTATAATTTTGCGTTTTCCTTCAGGATCCGACTCTCCAGCCAATTCTTTCAAAAAACGTGCCGAAGCATCAACTCCTTTCACATTCAAGCCCATATGTTCATATTGGTCTAGTACACTTTCAAACTCATTTTTACGCAACAAACCATTGTTTACAAAAATGCAGTACAGGTTCTTACCAATTGCTTTTGAAATTAAAGTAGCAGCAACTGTAGAATCTACACCACCTGATAAACCGAGTACAACTTTATCGTTTCCGAGTTTTTCTTTTAATTCTGCAACCGTAGTTTCAACAAAAGAATCTGGAGTCCAACTTTGCTCTAAACCGGCAATATCAACTAAAAAATTCTTCAAAATTGTTAATCCATCTTTTGAATGGTAAACTTCAGGGTGAAATTGAATACCATAAGTATCCTCGTCTTTTATTCTGAATGCAGCATTTTTTACATCGTGAGTACTTCCAATTAACTCAAAAGTATTTGGTAAATCTATAATGGTATCACTATGACTCATCCAAACTTGGCTGCCATCATTAACTCCCTTAAAAAATGGTTCATTTTCTTTTATAAACGATAGGTTCGCTCTACCATATTCTCTTGTGTTTGAAGCGCCTACTTCACCGCCAAAATTATGAGCCATAAACTGTGCCCCAAAACAAACACCCAATAAAGGTATTTTTCCTTTTATTTCAGATAAATCAGGATGTGGAGCATCTTCAGCTCTTACCGAAAATGGACTCCCTGAAAGAATCACAGCTTTGTAATCTTCAATCTTAAACGTTTGACTATTGTATGGAAATATTTCACAAAATATGTTTAATTCCCTCACTCTTCGAGCAATCAACTGCGTGTATTGCGACCCGAAATCTAAAATAAGTACTTGATGTTGCATCCGCAAAAATAATATTTAAATAAATATAGACTAAAGGTTTGCGCTTTTTTTTGTTAATACCTTAAAATAATGATTTTTATAATGGCTATTTAAAAGCGTTTTAGTGGCTTTTTTTAAATTTAGGACTTTTCCTAATTCAATAATTTAATCAAAACTAAATTTAAGACTATTTTTAAGCCTTTTAAAAGTGTTTTTCAAAATAAACAATTGTTAATAACTTCAAACTTGACAGGATTTTAGCTCTTATTATTCCTATTTTGAAATAGTATATTTGGACTAAATTATAGTTAATAAAAAATTTATTTTATGAGCGAAGAAAAAAAACACAATTATACGGCCGATAGTATTCAGGCGTTGGAAGGAATGGAACATGTACGTATGCGTCCGTCTATGTATATCGGTGATGTTGGAGTAAGAGGTTTACACCATTTAGTATATGAGGTAGTCGATAACTCTATTGATGAAGCAATGGCCGGTCATTGTGATACAATTGATGTTATTATTAATGAAAACAATTCAATTTCTGTTAGAGATAATGGTCGTGGTATTCCTGTTGGAATGCATAAAAAAGAAGGAGTTTCTGCATTAGAAGTTGTAATGACTAAAATTGGTGCTGGAGGTAAATTCGACAAAGATTCCTATAAAGTTTCTGGTGGTTTACACGGTGTTGGGGTTTCTGTTGTAAATGCCTTATCCGATCATTTAAAAGCTACAGTTTATTCTGGTGATGGACAAATATGGGAGCAAGAGTATGAACGCGGAAAAGCAATGTATCCTGCAAAACCTATTGGTAAAACTACTGAAAAAGGTACCATGGTTACTTTTTCACCAGACAAAAGCATTTTTTCACAAACTATTGAGTATAACTACGAAACATTAGCAACTCGATTAAGAGAACTTTCTTATTTAAACAAAGGGCTTAATATTACTTTAAAGGATTTAAGAACTGCCGATGAAGAAGGAAATTTTCCTACAGAAACATTTTTTAGTGAAATTGGTTTACCTGAATTTGTTAGTTATTTAGATGCTACTCGTGAGCGCTTAACGACTGATGTAATTTCAATGGAAGGAGAGAAAAATGGTATTCCTGTTGAAGTTGCTATGGTGTATAACACTTCATATACTGAAAATTTACATTCGTATGTAAACAATATAAATACCCACGAAGGTGGTACTCACCTTTCTGGATTTAGAAGAGGTTTAACAGGTACATTAAAAAAATATGCCGAATCAACAGGAATGTTAGACAAATTAAAATTTGACATTGCCGGTGATGACTTTAGAGAAGGCTTAACTGCTATTGTTTCAGTAAAAGTTGCAGAACCTCAGTTTGAAGGTCAAACTAAAACAAAATTAGGTAATAGAGATGTTTCTTCAGCTGTTAGTCAGGCTGTTTCTGAAATGCTTCAAAATTATTTGGAAGAAAATCCAAATGATGCAAAAATAATTGTTCAGAAAGTAATTTTAGCCGCAACTGCACGCCATGCCGCACGAAAAGCACGTGAAATGGTACAGCGTAAAACTGTCATGTCTATTGGTGGCTTACCTGGTAAATTAAGTGACTGTTCAGAAACAGATCCAGAAGCTTGTGAAATATTCTTGGTTGAGGGAGATTCTGCAGGTGGAACAGCAAAACAAGGTCGTGATAGAGCTTTTCAAGCAATTTTACCTTTACGTGGTAAAATATTAAATGTCGAAAAAGCCATGCAACATAAAGTTTTTGAAAACGAAGAAATTAAAAATATGTTTACTGCTTTAGGTGTTTCTATCGGTACAGAAGAAGATCCAAGAGCATTAAATTTATCGAAACTTAGATATCATAAAATTGTAATTATGTGTGATGCCGATGTTGATGGTAGTCACATTGCAACTTTAATTTTAACATTCTTCTTTAGATATATGAAAGAATTAATTGAAAACGGTCATATTTTTATCGCTACACCTCCACTTTATTTAGTGAAGAAAGGGCAAAAAAGAGAATATGCTTGGGATGATGATCAACGTGATATGATTGCTCTTAATATGGGAGGAAGTGTAAATATTCAACGTTATAAAGGTCTTGGGGAAATGAATGCAGAACAACTTTGGGATACAACAATGAATCCTGACTTTAGAACATTGCGCCAAGTAACTATTGATAATTTAACTGAGGCAGATAGAGTTTTCTCTATGTTAATGGGTGATGAAGTTCCACCTCGTAGAGCTTTTATTGAAAAAAACGCTAAATACGCAAATATTGATGCGTAATCTTAATTTAAAAGATGCTCTCTAAAAAATGACTCTCCGGGTCATATTGAGCTTGTCGAAGTTCTTAACTGTCTAATAATCAATAACAACTTCGACAGGTTCAGTTTGACAAAAAGGATTTTCATTAGTTTTTAGACGACCTTTTTTAAATTTTATTACTGAATTTTAATGATAAAAATCAGCAATATCGATTTCGCAAATTACACATTTTGGTATTTAAAAATAGTATAATAATTACTACTTTTATACCACAAAAAATTAATAAAATAAAACCATAAAAATATGAAAGTAACAGTTGTAGGAGCAGGTGCTGTTGGTGCAAGTTGCGCTGAGTACATCGCAATTAAAAATTTTACAGACGAAGTAGTTTTAATTGACATTAAAGAGGGTTTTGCCGAAGGTAAAGCAATGGATCTAATGCAGTGTGCATCTTTAAATGGATTTGATTCTCAAATTACAGGAACAACGAATGATTATTCAAAAACTGCTGGAAGTGATGTTGCAGTTATCACAAGTGGAATTCCAAGAAAACCAGGGATGACTCGTGAAGAATTAATTGGAATAAATGCAGGGATTGTTAAAACTGTATCTGAAAATTTAATAAAACATTCTCCTGAAGTAATTATCATTGTTGTAAGTAACCCAATGGATACTATGGCATATTTAGCACACAAAGCTACTGGATTACCAAGAAATAGAATTATAGGTATGGGTGGTGCTTTAGATAGTGCTCGTTTTAAATTTAGATTAGCAGAAGCTTTAGGTTGCCCAGCATCTGATGTTGATGGAATGGTAATTGGTGGACACAGTGATACAGGTATGGTTCCATTAATTGGAAAAGCAGCTCGTAACAGTGTAAAAGTTTCTGAATTCTTATCAGAAGAAAGAATGCAACAGGTTGTAGAAGATACGAAAGTTGGTGGAGCTACATTAACTAAATTACTAGGAACAAGTGCGTGGTATGCTCCAGGTGCAGCAGTTTCAGAAATGGTTAAAGCTATTGCCTTAGATTCTAAAAAAATGTTCCCTTGTTCTGCTTTATTAGAGGGAGAATATGGATTAAACGATTTATCAATTGGTGTTCCATGTATTATTGGAAAAAACGGAATTGAAGAAATTGTTGAAGTAAAACTATCAGAAGCTGAAATGACAAAGCTTCATACTAGTGCAGAAGGTGTTAAAAAAACAAATACCCTTTTAAACTAATTCAGTTTTAAAATATATTTAAAAAGCTGTTTCAAAAATTTGAAACAGCTTTTTTGTTTTTTATATTTATTTGTTCAATAAGAAATTATAGAACGTTTTTATCTATCTGACCAAACAGCTAATTCATTTCCTGCTGGATCTATAAAATGAAACCTTCTTCCTCCTGGAAATGAAAAAATCTCACACGATATTACTCCTCCAGCATCAAGAACTCTTTTCTCAACTTTATTTAAATTCTTGTGGTATAAAACAACTAAAGTTCCATTCGTAACTGCTCCATCAATTCTTTGAAAACCACCACGAATACCACTTCCAGAAAAAGAAGAATAATCACCTCCAAAATCTTTAAACTTCCATTTAAATACTTTAGAATAAAATGATTTAGAACTATCTATACTATTGGTTTTTAACTCAATATAATTAATGTGATTGTTTTTATTACTCATAATATCGATTTTTAAGACAACCCTGAAATTACACCATTATTATCAATTTTCATAAATTCTGAAGCTGGATTTCCAGGTAAACCTGGCATACGCATCATTTGACCTAATATTGGAATGATAAATCTTGCTCCCGCTGATATTTCAATTTCTCTAACTGTGACAACAAAATTTTCAGGCCTGCCTACAAGAGAATCATTATCTGAAAAAGATTTTTGAGTTTTAGCCATACATATTGGGAAATCGCTAAATCCTAAACGGTCAATTCTTTTTAAATTTAGTTTTGCTTTTTTATCAAAATCTACATCAACAGCACCATAAATTTCTTTTGCAATTTTTTCGATTTTTTCTTTCACAGGAGAATTCCAATCATATAATGGTTTGAATTTTGTAGTATTGGCTTCAACAACATTAACAACTGCTTGTGCTAATTTCTTAGTTCCTTTACCTCCTTTTGCCCAACCATCAGAAACAACTGCCTGTACTCCTAGCTTATCACACTTTTCTATAACCATATCAATTTCTTCATATGAATCATTCGAGAAAGTATTGATTGCAACTACAGGCTCAATATTAAACTTTCTCACATTCTCAATATGCTTTTCTAAATTACAGAAACCGGCTTCGACAAAATCTAAATTTGGATTGTTGAACTCGTCTTTTTTCGCACCACCGTGGTGACGCAATGCCCTTATAGTCGCTACTAATACAACAGCTTTTGGACTTAATCCTGCAGACTGACATTTTATATTTAGAAACTTTTCAGCTCCTAAATCAGCACCAAAACCAGCTTCAGTAACCACATAATTTGATAATGAAAGCCCCATTTTTGTTGCAATAATAGTATTCGTTCCTTGTGCAATATTTGCAAAAGGACCACCATGTATAATTGCTGGATTCTCTTCTAATGTTTGAACTAAATTTGGTTTAATAGCATCTTTTAATAAAATTGCCATGGCGTTTTCAGCGTGTAAATCACGAGCAAATATTGGTTTTTTATCAAATGTAAAACCAACAAAAATATCTCCTAATCGTTTTTTTAAATCTTCGAAATCCGTAGCCATACATAAAATGGCCATCACTTCCGATGCTGGTGTAATATTAAAACCATCTTCTCTTGGAATTCCATTGGCAGTCCCTCCTAACCCAATAGTAATCTTTCTTAATGAACGGTCGTTCATATCAATTACACGTTTCCATAAAATAGTTCTAGGGTCTAAATTATAACTGCAACATTTGCTTTGTAGATTATTATCAATTAAGGCAGATAATAAATTATTCGCCTTTTCAACAGCATTAAAATCTCCTGTAAAATGTAAATTAATATCTTCCATAGGTACAACTTGAGAATATCCTCCACCCGCTGCACCACCCTTAATACCAAAAACTGGTCCTAATGAAGGCTCTCTTAAAACAACTGTTGCTTGTTTTCCAATTTTGTTTAATCCTTCGGTTAAACCGATAGAAACTGTTGTTTTCCCTTCACCTGCTGGTGTTGGTGTAATAGCAGTAACTAGTACTAAATTATTGTTTTTAATTTTCTCCTCATCTATTAACGACAAAGGTAATTTAGCTTTAAATTTCCCAAAAAGCTCTAAATCATCTTCCTCAACTCCAAGCTTTGCAGCAATATCTTTTATATGCTTAAGTTCCTTATTCTGTGCTATTTCAATATCTGATAGATGTTTCATGTGTTTATATTTATTGTTTTTTAATGGTCACATGCTGTTCGCTATTAATCATTTTGTTATTTGATAAAATTATTAGTGTGCTTGTTTCATGTGTTTATATTTATTGTTTTTTAATGGTCACATGCTGTTCGCTATTAATCATTCCTTTAAATGATAAACTTTTAAACATGCTCGTTTCATACTGTCTAAAATTTAAGATTCAAATATAGGAATTTCAACGTTCAAAATTTCGTTATTTTTTTTCAGCAAATATCAATACACATAAAATGCAAAAAAGGGTTGTTAAATCCTATTTGAAATTATATATTTGCACGTTTATTACAATCGATATTTATATATTAAAATAATTTAAAATGCAGAACAAAGGACTTATAAAGTTATTCGCTATTCTATTTGGAATAGTAAGTTTATATCAATTATCATTTACTTGGTTTACCAACGGAGTTGAAGATAAAGCAACGGTTTATGCAGAATCAAGAACAGATGACGGTAAGGAAATTGCACGATTAGAAAGAGTTTATTTAGACTCTGTAGCAAACAAACCAGTTATTGATTTAGGTTTTGCTCAATTTAGTTATAACGATATTAAAGATAAAGAAATTAATTTAGGACTTGATTTAAAAGGTGGTATTAATGCTATTTTACAAGTTTCGGTTAAGGATATCTTAATTGGTTTAGCCAATGATTCTAAAAACCCTACTTTTAATGAAGCTATTGCCAAAGCAACTGAAGCTCAAAAAAATAGCGATGATCGATTTTTAGATTTATTCTTCAATGAATTTGAAAAAGCAAGTGCTGGAAGCATCAAATTAAGCGACCCATCTATATTTGGAAATAAATCACTTCGGGAGAAAATTAATTTTCAAATGACAGATGATGAAGTTCTTCCAATTATTGAAGCTGAGGTTACAGGATCGGTAAATACTGCTTTTGAAGTTTTAAGAAGTAGAATTGATAAATTCGGTGTAACGCAACCAAACATACAACGTATTGGAAACTCTGGTCGTATCTCAATTGATTTACCAGGAGCTAAAGACATTGATCGTGTTGAAAGATTATTACAAAGTACAGCTGAATTACAGTTTTGGGAAGTGTATTCAAACCAAGAAACTGCTAATTTCTTTTTTCAAGCAAATACAGTTGTTGAGAATTTCTTAAAAGAAAACGATAAAACTACTGAAGATGTTGAAGAAACAGCAAAAGATGAATTAGACGATTTATTAGGTGAAGTTTCTGACTCTCTTGATACAAAACCAGTAAATAACTTGTTCAGTATTTTAACACCTAGTATTCCTCAATCTGAGAATCAAATTTCTTCTCTAATTGCTACAGCAAAAGTAGCTGATACTTCAAAAGTGAATTCATATTTGGCAATGAGAGAAGTGAGAGCTTTACTTTCAAACGAAATGAAATACACAAAATTCTTATGGGATGCTAAAACATTTCCTGCAACATTGAATAATGGTGAAAGCACTGAATTAATTCAATTATATGCAATAAAATCGAACAGAGAAGACATTGCGCCAATTGAAGGTGATGTAATCGATGACGCTAGTCAAGAGTTTGGTCAAACAGGAAAGCCTGAAGTAAGTATGACCATGAATGCAACAGGGTCTAGACTTTGGGGTAAAATGACTACCGAAAATTTAGGAAAATTTGTTGCTGTTGTTTTAGATGATTATGTACATACAGCACCATCTGTAAATACACCAATTACTAATGGTAGAACATCTATTTCTGGAGGAAGTATGACTGTTGAAGAGGCACAAGATATTGCAAACGTATTAAAAGCTGGTAAATTACCTGCTGCCGCACATATTATTCAATCGGAAGTTGTTGGGCCTTCATTAGGTCAAAAAGCAATTGATAGTAGTATGAGTTCATTTGCATTGGCATTATTACTAGTTTTAATTTGGATGATTTTCTATTACGGAAAAGCTGGTGCGTTTGCCGATGTTGCTTTAGCCGTAAACATTTTATTTATTTTTGGAATATTAACCGCATTTGGAGCTGTACTTACACTTCCAGGTATTGCAGGTATTATTTTAACAATAGGTATGTCGGTTGATGCCAACGTAATTATTTTTGAAAGAATTAAAGAAGAATTAAATAAAGGAAAAGGGTTAAAAGCGGCAATTAGCCACGGATTTAGTTTTAAAGGAGCTTTATCTGCAATTATTGATGCTAACATTACTACCATGTTAACTGGTATTATTTTATATGTTTTTGGAACAGGACCAGTTAAAGGTTTTGCTTACACATTAATGGTTGGTATTGTTACCTCGTTATTTACAGCTATTTTCATTACACGTTTACTAATTGACTGGTACGCTGGAAAAGGCAAAACATTCACATTCAATACAAGTATTACCAAAAACTGGTTCAAAAACATCAATATAGAGTTCTTGAAAAAACGTAAAATGGCATATGTTATTTCTGGAGTTGTTATTTTAATTGGTTTAGGCTCTCTATTTACAAATGGCTTAAATTATGGTGTTGATTTTGTTGGAGGTAGATCATATGTAGTTCTATTTGATAAAGACATTGAACCAACCGAAGTAGCTGCAACGTTAGCTACTCCTTTCGAAAGTGCTCCAGAAGTTAAAACTTACGGTTCATCTACACAATTGAAAATTACAACAAAATATAAAATTGATATAGAAGGGCCTCAAGTTGATGATGAAGTAAGAAATTTACTGTTTACTGGTTTAAAAGACTATTTACCTGAGGGAATGACTTTAGAAGAGTTTAAAGTTGATTACGACGGAACTAGAACTGCAGGTGTTCAAAGTAAAATTAAAGTAGAACCAACTATTGCCGATGATATTAAAACAGCCGCAGGATGGGCAATTTTAGGATCGTTATTAGTTGTATTCTTATACATCTTATTCCGATTTAGAAAATGGCAATATAGTTTAGGTGCTGTTGCCGCAGTATTTCATGATGTATTAATTGTATTAGCAATTTTCTCATTATTATATAAATTTTTGCCGTTTGATATGGAAATTGGACAATCATTTATAGCAGCCATACTTACAGTAGTTGGGTATTCATTGAATGATACGGTGGTTATTTTTGATAGAATTCGTGAGTTTTCGGGAATACACTCAACTTGGAAATTTTCAAAAATTGTAGATTTTGCATTAAGCAGTACATTAGGTAGAACCATTAACACATCGCTTACAACATTGGTTGTATTATCTGCAATATTCTTATTTGGAGGTGATTCAATTAAAGGATTTATGTTTGCATTAATTGTTGGTGTAGCTGTAGGTACATATTCATCATTATTTATTGCATCGCCAATAATGTATGATTCAACAAAAAAATTAGAAGGCAAAAAGAAAAAATAATTCTGTTGTCTTAACAATATATTTACAAAACCGTTTTGACATGTCAAAACGGTTTTTGTATTTCAAATTAGCAAATTAATTCAATTTAGAATTACATATTATAGTAGTATTATTAAATTTGTAAGAAAGTAACAAAATGAGCATTATTAAGCTACACAACAAATATTTTAAAAACTATATTTCTGAAAAAGAAATTGAAGAAGCAATAGAAGAATTAGTAATTCGAATTACGGCTGACTGCAAAAATGAAACCCCGTTATTTATTGGTATTTTAAATGGATCATTTATGTTCGTTGCTGACTTCATTAGGAAATTCAACCACGATTGTGAAGTTTCATTTGTAAAATTAGCTTCGTATGAAGGAACTAATTCAACAGGAAAAATAAAACAACTAGTAGGCGTAAATGAAAACTTAGAAGGTAGAACTGTTGTTATTCTTGAAGATATTATTGACACAGGAAATACGCTTCAAGAGATTTATGAAATATTTAAAGACAAAAAAGTAAAACAGCTTAAAATTGCCACCTTATTTTTTAAACCAGATGTGTTCAAAAAAGAACTTCCAATAGACTATATTGGTATTCCAATCCCTGACAAGTTTATTGTTGGTTACGGCTTAGATTATGACGGAATTGGAAGAAACTTAGCAGATATTTATCAACTTACTAACGCTCCAACAATGAAAAACATCGTTTTATTTGGTCCTCCTGGCGCAGGAAAAGGGACTCAAGCTGAAATGTTAAAAGAAAAATTTAATTTAAAACACATTTCAACTGGTGAAGTGTTTCGCTACAATATTAAAAAAGAAACTGAATTAGGAGTTTTGGCAAAATCCTATATGGATGATGGTAATTTAGTGCCTGATGAAGTTACCATTAAAATGCTGAAAGATGAAGTTGAAAAAAATACAGATGCTAAAGGTTTTATTTTTGATGGCTTTCCAAGAACCGAATCTCAAGCTGCTGCTTTAGATGCTTTTTTAGAAGAAAAAGGAGAACAAATTAACGGTATGGTTGCTTTAGAAGTTCCTGAAGATTTACTAGTTGCTCGTTTACTTGAGAGAGGTAAAACAAGTGGTAGATCGGACGATCAGGACGAAAGTAAAATTAGAAATCGATTTAATGAATACAACACGAAAACTGCTATTTTAAAAGACTACTATTTGGCTCAGAATAAATATTTTGGAGCAAATGGAGTTGGTTCGATACCTGAAATAACAGAGCGATTAAGCTCAATTTTTGAAAAATTGTAAAATGTTTAGCTGTTAAAGAATGAATTGTTTAGATTATTTTAAACAAAACCTTTTTTAAACTTTTAACTTTTAAACTTACTGGAAATGGTAGAAGGAAATTTTGTAGATTATATTAAAATGTATGCTAGCTCTGGAAAAGGAGGTGGTGGATCTATGCATTTACACCGTGAAAAATACATTTCAAAAGGTGGTCCTGATGGTGGCGATGGTGGTCGTGGAGGTCATATAATTTTACGTGCCAATCCAAATTTATGGACGCTTTTCAGCTTAAAATTTAAAAAACATTTTAGAGCTGAACATGGTGGTCACGGAAGTAAATCTAGAAGTACGGGTAAAGATGGTGCTGATGTTTATATTGATGTGCCTTTAGGAACCATTGTAAGAGATGGTGAAACTCAAGAAGTTCTTTTTGAAATAACTACTGAAAATACTGAGCAAATACTTCTTGAAGGCGGAATGGGTGGACGTGGAAATTGGCATTTTAAATCTTCTACAAACCAAACTCCAAGATATGCACAACCTGGTATTGATGGAAAAGAAGGCTGGTTTCAACTAGAATTAAAATTACTAGCCGATGTTGGCTTGGTTGGTTTTCCAAACGCAGGAAAATCGACATTACTTTCTGTAATTACTGCAGCGAAACCAAAAATTGCAGATTACGCTTTTACAACTCTAAAACCCAATTTAGGTATTGTTGAATACCGAGATTTTCAAACATTTGTAATCGCAGATATTCCTGGAATTATTGAAGGTGCGGCTGAAGGTAAAGGTTTAGGTCATCGTTTTTTACGTCATATTGAACGTAATTCTACGCTTTTATTTATGATTCCAGCAGATTCAGATGATATTAAAAAGGAGTACGCTATTTTATTAAATGAATTAAAACAACACAATCCTGAGTTACTCGATAAAAGTAGACTTCTTGCCATTTCTAAAAGCGATATGCTTGATGAGGAATTAAAAGAAGAAATTAAAAAGGATTTACCAAAAGGTATTAAAACATTATTTATTTCTTCTGTTGCGCACCAAGGATTGACTGAATTAAAAGATACACTTTGGAAAATGTTGAATGAGTAAATTAGGGTATTGAACTGGGTTGAAACTTCGATTTTCAATTAAGCAAAGATGAGTTTTATAGTCACGTCATAACGAGAAGTGTAACGACGAAGTAATCTTTATATTGAACTTAAAGATTGCTTCAATTTTTTTTAAAATTTCGCAATGACGCAAACAAATTTAATTCTTCAAAATAATTGGTAAAGTAAACTCGGTTGTAACTGGCATATCTCTTTTAATAGCTGGTTCTAATTTTGGTAATTTTTGAAGACTTACTTTTATCAAACTATCAAATTGAGGTAATAAAGATTTCGTTTCTTCAGAAATTTGAATTCCCGATAAACTTGTTAAACCACTTGTATCCACTTTTAACTTCACAAAAACAGTGTCATTTAAACTAGTTTTTGTAGATAATGAATACGATTTTAAAGCAGCATAAATATGATTAGCCATTTCTAGCTGAAAACAAACTTGTTGTTTTTCACGTGAAGGAATATCCTTGCAATTTAGAAATAACGGAAAAGCATCTACCTTACTAAAATCAACAATGGTATCAACTTCAGGAATTGCTTCTTTTTTTTGAATCTTATCGAAATACGAACAAGAAACCACTAAAAAAAAGCACGCTAAAAAAGAAAAAACTTGTTTCAACATTAATTGTGAATTCAATATGTGAAAATACAACTTTTTGGTTTACTCTACAATAACACCATCTATAAAGTATTCCTTTCTAATTTGTTTAGTTCTTTCTTGTGCCCATTTGGTTAGCTTAGCACTTTTATTTTCAAATCTTTCTAAATATTTTTCATAATGTTTTAGTGCAATTTTCTTGTCTTTATAGTAGGAGTCTGAAGCAAAAGCCAATTCAAACAACGCATTTGGGTTAGAATAATTATTTTGGTAAGCCTTTTCAAAATAATTCACCGCCATTTTCATATCTAATTCTTCTTTTGCCATTGTACCCATAAGCATAAATTGCTTATCTAAATCTGGTTTACTGTACATTATGGCTTGCATCAAATAAAGCTTCGCCAATTTAAAGTTATCGCGTTGATATTCAATAGTCCCTAATCGATATAAGATTTTAGGATTTTGACGCTCTAACCTCAGTGCTTTTTGAAAATAGACCTCAGCAGAATCTATTTGTTCTAAATTAAAATAACTCATACCATACATTTCGTAAGTATTAAGCGATTTAAATTTTAACTCTTCCAATTTTTTCAAGGTAACAATGGCTTCTTCATATTCTTTTCCAAAATATTGATCGTTTGCTTTTAACTGTAAAAAATTAATATTGGTAGCATCTATTTTTAGACCTTTTTCAATAAACATTCTAGAAGTATCTCTTGTTTTTAAAACTTTAAAAAACTTTGCAATTTCATAAATGCTATTTAAATGAAGCGTATCAATCGTATAAGCATCGATATAACTTTGCCCCATTGGTAATATTTTTCGCTGTAATGCCAAGGCTTTTCCTAACTGATACGGATAATTAGGGTTTAACGAATCTTTCTTCTTTAAATATCGATAAATTCCCTCCGCACTTTTTGGCTTTAAACTTTTTAAATATAATTTACCTAAACTATTCGCTATTAACAAATTGGTGGAATCTTTCTCGAAAACATCTTTATACAAGTCAATTGCTTTTTGTTTGTAACCAATAATAGAATACACATTTGCCAACTTTGCTTTAACTTGACTTCTAGACTCAATTTCGAGTGCTTTTGAATAATTTATTATTGCTTTATTATAATTACCAATAGTTTGATAAATATCTGCTATTTTTTCGAGAGTTTTCACACTTTGGTTTTCATCATCTTCAAGCAAGACCAATGCTTTTTGATAATTTCCAACTTGTAATAAACTGTCCACAACGCTAAAAACCGAAACTTGCGCTTCGGTTTTTAAAACACTTAGTAAAAGTGCTAAAATGAGAATCTTTTTCATAGTAATATTTTATTAATCAACCTTAAAAGCAATTGGCATGCTATATTTTACACCAACATCTACTCCTAAATGATTTCCTGGTTTCATTTTTGGCAAACTTTGTACAACCCTTATTGCTTCTTCTTGTAATAATTGGTGCGGTGCTCTCGATTTTACCTCAGTTATATTACCTTCTTTATCGATTGTAAAAATTACAAATATTTTTTTAACACCAGCTGTTAAACCTAAGCCTTTTGCCATCCCAGCATTAAAATTCAACGCAACATGCTCTGTTATTTTCTCTTGTAAACATTGCTTTAATTCTTGTTTAGTGCCCTCACAACCTGGAAATACTGGAACATTGTCTACAATGGCAAATGGTGCATCTTCTCCTTCTACATATTTTCTTTCTTCTCTATGTTGAATAGCTCTTCCATTTGTCTTGAAAAAATTAATTCGATCACCATTTTTATCAATTACAACTTGAAAATCAAAAATTGAATTCACCATTTTAGAAAATTTCAATTTCATCTCCTTTTCTTTATCGGTATAATCGCTAACTGGTACAACTTCACCAGCAAGACTTTTACCAACAAATAATTTTCCTTGCTCTATATCCATATATTTACCTTCGGTTTCGCTAGCATCTTTATTTAATATTTCTTCAATTTCTAATAATTCATCTTTTTCAGCATCTGAGCAAGAAGAATAAAATAGCATTCCAGTTAAAACAGGAATTAGCAATAAATACTTTAATTGTTTCATTTTTTGTGATTTGTTTTTAGTAATCATAACAATACGTTTTTTAATTAATGAATGTTTATAAAATTGGTTGATAAATGATATGTTTTCTACGTTAAAAGTGACTGAGAGTAATTTGTTGAAATAAGATTTTTTATCTGAATCCTTCACAATTTCAGCATCGGAAATATATTCGTGTAATAAAGTAATTCGATTTTGATAAATATATACCAACGGATTAAACCACATGACAATTTTCAACAGCTCAAAAAATAGTAAATCTAAACTGTGTTTTTGTTTGCAATGAATGAGTTCGTGGTTTATGATTTCAAACTGTTCCTCCTCCATTAATTTTTTATTAATAAAAATGTAATTAAAAAATGAAAATGCAGATTGTTTCGATTTTAGAATGACCAATTTGTACAAGTCTCGATTCAAAATTTCATTTGATAAAATGAGTTTTAAAATTTTTGAAATTTTGATTAAAAACACACTTGCAAATAGTACTAAACCAGCATAAAAAAGTATTTCAAGATAACTTAAAGCACTTGTGCTGTTAGTCGCTTGAATTAATACTTCACCTGGATTTAAAACCACTACTGGCAATTGCACCAAATATTCTTGTGGTATTGATTTTTGTAAGCTTTGAAACTTTAAAATTGGTATCACAAACGCCAAAATTGGTGTTACTAATAAATAAACTCGATTCCACTTAAAAAAGGTTTCTTTCTGTAAAAAAAGATCATAAACTGCTAAAAATATAGCTTGAAAAAGTACGACTTGAATTATATAGTTTATCATTTTTCTGTCTTTTTGTCATTAATTTGCTGTAAAATTGATTCCAATTCATTCATATCAACATCATTTTTTTTCATAAAAAACGATACCATACTATTAAACGAACCATTAAAATACCCATCAACCAACTTTTGTAAACTTTGGTTGCTATACTCGGTTTTCTTCATTAAAGGATAATATACATGGCCTCTTCCTACCGCTTTGTGAGAAACAAAATTCTTCGTTTCTAAAATCCTAATGATCGTAGAAACAGTGTTATACGCTGGTTTTGGTTTTGGTAATTGGGCAATAATATCTTTTACCGATGCTTCTTCCAAATTCCACAAAACTTGCATTAACTGCTCCTCTGCTTTTGTTAATTGTTTACTCATTTTATTAACTAAGTTTTTAGTTCTACTCTACAAATGTAACTAATTATTTAGTTTAAACTAATTTTTTAGTTCTTTTTTTGCATTATTTTTGATTGTAACATTATTCATAACTTAGACACTAACATTTATATGGATATATTTTTACTTATCGTAGGGTTCTTATTTGCAATACTTGGTATTATTGGATCTTTTTTACCTGTTTTACCTGGACCTTTTACAAGTTGGGTTGGACTTTTAATCTTGCATTTAACTTCAGTTGTTCCTTTAAATTGGACATTTTTAGGAATAACATTAGCCGTTGCAATCATTATTTGGATTGTAGATTATTTTATTCCAGCAATGGGGACAAAGAAATTTGGAGGAACTCGCTATGGAGTTATTGGCACTATGGTTGGGTTAGTTATAGGCCTCATCTCTCCTATTCCTTTCGGGATAATTATTGGCCCATTTATAGGTGCATATATTGGCGAAATGATACACGACAGTAAAGATTCTAAACGTGCGCTAAAAGCAGCATTTGGTTCATTTTTAGGTTTCTTAACCTCAGCCTTTATGAAATTTATAGCCGCTGTAATATTTACAGGATTTTTTATTTCTATTTTTTGGGAATACAAAGCTGCATTTTTTAATTTTTAGCCTCTTTATTATAAGATTGCCACAATTTTTATCAAAATTTCGCAATAACATAAATAACCATAAAACGTCATAACGAGGAGTGTAACGACGTGGTTATCCGCTTTTAAAACTATAAATTTTATTAATCAGAATGCTCTCAATAAGAAACGATTGGGCATAAAAAAAGCGTCCCGAATTCGGGAAGCTTTCCATTGGTTTTAAAAACCTATTGACGATTTTACTCGCCAAACAACACAACTAAACTGCACCTAAATGCAGTCTACAAATATATGAAATTTTATTAGAAATCAAATGACTCATTCTTTTTCTTTCTAAATTACCTATTTTTCTGAATTGATTGTATCTTTGCAACTTATTTTTAGTTGATTAAAAATAAATATATTTAATTTAAGAAAGAAAATGAAACATCTACTGCGTTTAACAACAATCATATTTACCTTTTTAGTAATTTCATCTTGTAATACTTACAAGAAAAAAGTACAAGAACCTAAAGGACATCATGCTGAACAAATTGGTAAAAAAGATTGTTCAAATGTGCATTGGTCTCATCACGAAGGAGAAAATGGGCCTGAAAATTGGAAGAATTTATGCGATGGCTTTTCAGATTGTGGCAAGAGTTCACAATCACCTATTAATATAGTTACAAGTACTATTTCAAAAGTAGATACTTTAGAAGCTATAAAATTTAACTATGGAAAATCTGGTGTTGAAATTATTAATAATGGGCATACAGTTCAATTCAACATTACTGGTGATAACTATATAACCATAAATGGTACAGTTTATAAATTGTTACAATTTCATTATCACACTAAAAGCGAACATACTATTAATGGTAATTATTACCCAATTGAAGTTCATTTTGTGCATAAAAATTCTGACACAAATTATGCTGTAGTATCAATGCTATTCCAAGAAGGGAAATCAAATGAGTTGCTTGAAAACTATTTAAATAAATTCCCAAGTAGTAAGGGTACATTTAAATCAGAAGAAATGATTGATCTTTTAAATTTATTTCCAATTAATAAGAGTTACTATAATTATAAGGGTTCTTTAACTACACCTCCTTGTTCTGAAGTTGTAAATTGGTATGTTTTAAAAACCCCAGTAACAGCTTCAAAGCAACAAATTAAACTATTTTCAAAAATTTTAAATAACAATTACAGACCTGTACAACCTTTAAATAGTAGAACAATACAAGTTTACAATCAATAAATAAACACTGCATGCAATTATCACCACTTGAAATAATTAGAAGAGAATCACTACAAAAACTTCGTGAATTAGGAATTAACCCGTATCCTGCTGAAGAATTTAAAACAACAGCAACCATTAAAGACATTGTTTCAAATTTTGAAAATTTTGACGGAAAGGAAGTAATTCTTGCTGGAAGAATGATGAGTCGACGAATTATGGGAAAAGCCTCTTTTGCTGAATTAAAAGATGCAAGTGGAAGAATGCAAATTTACTTAAATCGTGATGAAATGGCTGTTGGCGAGGACACCACTTCATACAATACCGTATTTAAAAAATTATTAGATATGGGCGATATTATTGGTATAAAAGGTGAAGTTTTTAAAACTAAAGTTGGCGAACCATCGGTAAATGTAAAAGAATTAACCGTTTTATCTAAAAGTTTAAAACCGCTTCCTGTTGTAAAAACAGATGCTGACGGAAAAGTGCACGATGCTTTTTCCGATGCTGAACAACGATACAGACAACGTTATGTAGATTTAATTGTAAACGATTCGGTAAAAGATACTTTTATAAAACGTACAAAAATTACGACTTCAATGCGTGAGTTTTTTAACGAACGTGGTTATTTAGAAGTTGAAACTCCAATTTTACAACCAATTCCAGGAGGTGCAGCGGCAAGGCCTTTTATGACGCATCATAATGCTTTAGACATGCCATTGTATTTAAGAATTGCAAATGAGTTGTATTTAAAAAGATTGATTGTTGGTGGTTTTGATGCTGTTTATGAGTTTGCAAAAGACTTTAGAAATGAAGGAATGGACAGAACGCATAATCCAGAATTTACAGTAATGGAATTGTATGTTGCATACAAAGATTACAACTGGATGATGAATATGACTGAAGAATTGTTAGAAAAAATCGCCATAGATACCAATGGAACAACTGATGTTCAAATTGGTGAAAATAAGGTAAGTTTTAAAGCTCCATATTCGAGAGTTCCAATATTAGAAGCTATTAAAATTCATACAGGTTATGATGTTGCTGGAATGGATGAAGTTGAATTACGTGAAGTATGCACCAAAGTTGGTATTGAAGTGGACGAAACAATGGGAGTTGGAAAATTAATAGATGAATTGTTCGGTGAAAAATGTGAGCATTTATACATTCAACCAACATTTATTACCGATTATCCAAAAGAAATGAGTCCGTTAACTAAGGAACACAGAACAAATCCTGCACTAACAGAACGTTTTGAATTAATGGTAAATGGTAAAGAATTGGCAAATGCATATTCAGAGTTAAACGATCCTATTGACCAAAAAGAACGTTTTGAAGATCAATTAAAATTATCTGAAAAAGGTGATGACGAAGCTATGTTTATCGACCAAGATTTTATCAGAGCTTTGGAATATGGAATGCCGCCTACATCAGGGATTGGAATTGGAATTGACCGTTTGGTCATGTTTATGACCAATAATGCTTCGATACAAGAAGTATTATTTTTCCCTCAAATGAAACCAGAGAAAAAAGCGCCAACTGTTGAATTAACAGAAGATGAAAAAGCAGTTTTAGAATTATTAAATAAAGCTGAAAAAATTGAATTGGTGGAATTAAAATCTCAAAGTGGTTTAAGTAACAAAAAATGGGATAAAACCATAAAAGGCCTAACAAAACATAACATCGTTAAAGTTTCTAAAACAGAAGAAGGCTTGTTTGTTGAGCTAATTGACTAAAGAAAAAACGTCATTGCGAAGTCTTAGCTGAAGCAATCTGAAAATATTAAAAAAGGAATTACTTAATTGTAGTTCCTTTTTTTGTTGCAGATTGTAGCTCATAAACATTAGAAATATAATTTCAAAATCAAGGAGTACTTTCAAACAGCATGTATTTCTTACTGGGTTCTTCATGTTATTTTTAATATTTCTTTAAATTGAGTTAGTTGATTCTTAAATATATTTTAACAATCTTTACAAGATGGAAAGTTTATTTTTAATGAACAAAAATTTGTCAAAACCTAAAAATCAAGGAGCAGATTTTGTAGAATTATTTTTCAATTTAATATTCGTATATGCAAATAAAAGCTAACACACCCGAAGAGTACATTGCTCAAATTCCAGAAGAAAGAATACCTTATTTTAAAAAACTCAGAAAAATTATTTTAGATAATATTCCAGAAGGTTTTGAAGAACAAATGAACTATGGAATGATTGGTTATGTAGTTCCTAAATCAACCTATCCTAATGGTTATCATTGCGATACAAGTTTACCACTTCCATTCACCAATATTGCTTCACAAAAAAACTTTATAGCTTTATATCATTTTGGTATATACGCCAATCCTGAAATACATGATTGGTTTGTTCAGGAATATCCTAAACATTGTAAACGCAAATTAGATATGGGTAAAAGTTGTATCAGGTTTAAAAAAGCAGAAGAAATACCATTCGATTTAATTGCACAATTAATGCAAAAAATGACAGTTAAAGAATGGATCACACTTTATGAAAAAAACACAAAACGTTAAATGAAAAAAACACTTATTATTACTGGGGGAAGTAAAGGTTTAGGATTGGGATTGGCTAAAGAATATCATAAAAATGGATATCAAGTTATATCAATATCAAGAAGTAAAATTGAAAAACTGTATGCTATTGAACAATATCAATGTGACTTAAGTAAAACATCAGAAATTGAATCTATAGTTCATGAAATTTTTCTTCATTTAGACAAAGAAAACACAACCGACATTACTCTAATTAACAATGCTGGATATTTAGGAACTGTAAACACTATTGATAAAATTGAACCAACCGATATAGCCTATACTATTCAACTAAATTTAACAACCCCTTTAGTTTTAAATTCACTTTTTATTAAACTAACCAAGGATTGGCAAAGTAAAAAGAAAATTATAAATATTTCCTCAGGCGCTGCTGTAAACCCGTATGAAAGTTGGAGTATGTATTGCGCTTCAAAAGCAGGTTTAGATATGCAAACTAAAGTGATTTCAAAAGAGCAAAAGAATGTTAAAAATGGTGTTTCTATTGTTTCAATTTATCCAGGAATTGTAGATACCGATATGCAAGCAAAAATTAGAAATACACCAAAAGAAAATTTTAAATCGAAACAACGCTTTGTAGATTTTTATGAAAGTGGAGAGCTCTTTTCTCCAAAACAAGTAGCCGAAAAAATATATCATTTAGATATTTCTGGAGAATTAAAAAATGGTAGAATCTTAGATGTCCGAAATTTCTAAAATAAAAAAAGCAGCCAATTGGCTGCTTTCTTATTATAATTTTTTAGCATTTTTTACTTTTTGCTTTGTGAGTGCTAAATCAATGACCTCTTTCATTTCAACAACATAGTGGAATTTTAATCCTTTTAAATAAGACTGTTTAATTTCCTCAACGTCTTTTCTATTTTGTTCTGATAAAATAAGTTCCTTAATATTTGCACGTTTTGCAGCTAAAATCTTTTCTTTAATTCCACCAACTGGCAACACTTTTCCTCTTAAAGTTATTTCACCTGTCATTGCCAATCTAGATTTTACTTTGCGCTGTGTAAATACTGAAACTAAAGAAGTTAACATCGTAATACCTGCGCTTGGACCATCTTTCGGTGTTGCTCCTTCTGGAACGTGAATATGAACTTTATATTCATCTAATGTTTTCGTATCAATTCCAAAATCCTGTGAATTCGCTCTAATATATTCCATTGCAATAGTAGCCGATTCTTTCATTACTTTTCCTAAGTTTCCAGTAATGGTTAACCCTTTACCTTTTGAAATTAAAGATTCAATAAATAAAATATCGCCTCCTACTCTAGTCCAAGCCAATCCTGTAACGACACCTGCAACATTATTATTTTCATATTTATCTCTTTCCAAATGTGAAGGTCCTAAAACTTTTTCAATGGTTTCTATTGAAATTTGAATATCATAGTCTTCCTCCATAGCAATAGATTTAGCAGCATAACGCACCATTTTCGCTATTTGCTTTTCTAAACCTCTAACACCAGATTCTCGGGTATAGGCCACAACTATTTTTTCTAATTGCTTTTTACCAATTTGAATGTGTTCCGATGATAAACCATGTTCTTTTAATTGTTTTGGTAATAAATGTCTTTTTGCAATTTCAACTTTTTCTTCAACGGTATAACCTGAAACATTGATAATTTCCATACGATCTCTAAGTGCCCAAGGAATTGTTGACAAACTATTTGCAGTTGCCACAAATAATACTTTAGACAAGTCGTAATCGATTTCTAAGTAATTATCATAAAAAGTAGTGTTTTGCTCAGGATCTAACACCTCTAACATAGCCGAAGACGGATCTCCATTATGACTAGAAGTAGCCAATTTATCGATTTCATCTAATACAAAAACTGGATTCGAAGTTCCAGATTTTTTAATGTCTTTTATTATTCTACCCGGCATTGCGCCAATGTAGGTTTTTCTATGTCCTCTAATTTCAGCTTCATCACGCACACCTCCTAAAGACATACGAACATACTTTCTGCCTAAAGATTCCGCAATAGATTTTCCTAAAGATGTTTTTCCAACTCCCGGAGGACCATATAAACAAATTATTGGTGACTTCATATCGCCTTTTAATTTCAAAACAGCTAAATGCTCAATAATACGTTCTTTTACCTTCTCCAATCCAAAATGATCTCGATCTAAAATTTTCTGAGCGCGTTTTAAATCAAATTTATCTTCTGAAAACTCGTTCCAAGGTAAATCAAGTAATAAATCTAAATAGTTACGTTGTACTGAATATTCCGCAACTTGCGGATTCATACGTTGTAAACGCCCAAGTTCTTTTTCAAAAACATCTTTTACTTCTTTAGACCATTTTTTGTCTTTCGCCTTCAATTTCATTTCTTCCAATTCCTCATCGTAAGAAACGCCTCCAAGTTCTTCTTGAATTGTTTTTAATTGTTGATGCAAATAATATTCACGTTGTTGCTGATCCATATCCAATCTTGTTTTTGACTGAATATCATTTCTCAACTCCAAACGCTGTAATTCAGCATCCATATTTTTTAAGGTAAGAAGTGCTCTCTCCTTTAAATTCTCAGTTTCTAATAATTCTTGCTTTTCCTCAACTCTTAAATTCATATTAGAAGAAACAAAGTTTATTAAAAAAGGTCTACTCTCGATATTTTTAATAGCAAAGCTTGCTTCAGAAGGTAAATTCGGATTGGCTTTTATAATTTTCACCGCCATTTCCTTAATAGAATCTACAATGGCTTCAAATTCTTTTTCCTTTTCTTGTGAACGATCCTCTTTACGCGACTTTGTAGTTGCCTGAATATAAGGCTTTTCCTGAATAAAACTATCAATTTCAAAAGGCTTTTTACCCTGAATAATCACCGTTGTGTTACCGTCAGGCATCTTAAGCATTCTTAAAATTCTAGCAACAGTTCCTACTTTATAAATATCATTTATTGTAGGATCTTCGATACCTTCATTTTTTTGTGCAACAACACCAATTATTTTATTTCCTTTATTCGCCTCTTTTATAAGTTGAATCGATTTATCTCTTCCTGCAGTAATTGGAATTACAACACCAGGAAATAAAACTGTATTTCTCAATGGTAAAATTGGCAATATTTCTGGAACATCCTCTTTATTTATTTCTTCCTCGTCTTCTGGCGTCATTAATGGTATTAAATCAGCATCTTCGTCAATAATATTTTGTAATGACAGATTGTCCATTTTCATAAATTTCGTATTACTCATAATCAATATTGGGTCATTTTGTCATTTACACTGCTTCAAAATAAAACAGCTCAACAACAAAATTAATTTATTTATCTAATTTTCAATACTTTAAATTTTTTTTAAAGCATGTAACTACTATTATTTTTCAATTGTTATGCCAAATAATACACGTTGCTCTACTATTTTTTAATAAATTTAATGAAAACTGTAACAGTTTAGAATTAGTAATGTCTTTTTAATAGAAATTGAATTTGAACAAGGTGAGTTTACCAGTTAACGAGTTAATATCTGAGTGCAAAAAAGGAAGTAAAAAAGCACAGTTTATAATATACAAACAATATTATAAGGCAATGTATAATACCTCTTTAAGAATAGTAAATGATAGTTTTGAAGCAGAAGACATTATGCAAGAATCATTTCTCTCAGCATTTACAAAACTGGATTCATTTAGTGGAAAAGTAACATTTGGAGCTTGGTTAAAAAGAATTGTTATAAACAACAGTTTAACTGCTCTTAAAAAAAACAACAAATACAATATTGTTCCATTAGAAAAAGTAAAAATTGAAGAACACGAAGAAGAGGAACAAAATTACAAGTTAATTCCGCCAAAGGAAATATTAAAAAAAGTAAACGAATTAAAAAGTAATTATAAACTGGCCATAACATTAAATTTAATTGAAGGCTATGATTACGAAGAAATTGCTCAAATAATGGACATTAGCTACGAAAATAGTAGAACAACAGTGTCGAGAGCGAAAAGTAAATTAAAACAACTTTTATCTACCAATTATGAACGATAAAGACAACATATTTGAAAATATAAATTTTGATATTGAGGAGCCAACAATTGGTCATTTCGATAGATTTGAAGCTAAATTGAATCAAAATCAAAAACCAAAAAAGAAAACAAGGTTGTATTCTTTTATTGCAATTGCAGCGTCAATTGTTTTATTCTTCGGAATTTGGATTGGAAATTCAATCTCAAATCAACAATTTGAACTGGCTAATATATCTCCTGAAATGGAAGAAACTCAAAACTATTTTGTTTCAACCATTTCAACTGAATTAGAAAAAATAAACTTAGAACGAAATTCTGAAACAGAGCTATTAATTAACGACGCTTTGGAACAAATAGATAAACTCGACAATCAATACCAACTACTTTTGAAGGAGCTCAAAGAAAGTACTGAAGACCAAAGAATAATTTACGCAATTATTTCAAATTTTCAACAACGTATTGATGTATTGCAAAGTTTATTAGCACAAATTGAAGAAGTTAAACAATTAAAAACACAAAAAAATGACACGTATGTATAAAATATTACTCTTTGTATTTCTTATCCCTTTAGCAGTTTCTGCTACCGATGACAAAGGCAAATACACTAAAAACAAGGAACTTAACAAAGAATTTACAGTGAATGCAAATGCAACTGTAAACCTAACAAACAAATATGGTAGTATAAATATTGCTACTTGGAATGAAAACAGAGTTGTTATTAAAGTTAGTATTACCACTAATGGTGATAATGAAGATAAGGTTGATGCTCGTTTAGAACAAATTGATGTTGAATTTAGTGGAAACTCAAATAATGTATCGGCAAAAACACTTATTGAAAAATCCTCTCGTTCTTGGAGCCTTTGGGGAAAAAGCAATAATGTTAGTATGGAAATTAATTATTTGGTTAAAATGCCCGTTACAAATAATTTGGATGTAAATATGGATTATGGAAGCATAACTCTTGACAAGCTCGAGGGATCTTCAAAAATTGATTGTGATTATGGCTCATTACATATTGGAGAGTTATTGAATACCGATAATTATATAAATATAGATTACACCAACAAATCCACTATAGATTATATGAAAGATGGCGAAATCAATGCAGATTATTCATCATTAACAATTGATAAATCTGGAAGAACTAAGATTAATACTGATTATTCACACCTAACTTTTGGTATGTTAGTCACCTTAGATTACGATTGTGATTATGGTAGCTTAACTATTAATCAAGTAGGAAACATTTCTGGAAATAGTGATTATATGCACGCTAAAATTGGAAACTTAAGAGGCTCTGGTTCTTTTGATGTAGACTATGGCTCCATAAAAATTGGAAGCTTAGTAAATCATTTTAAAAGTTTAACTATCGAATCTACTTATGCAAATATTAAAATAGGAATTGCAAATGTTGATGGATTTGACATAATCGCTGACTTAAAATATGCAAATATAAAAGGAAAAGAAGGTTTCAATTTCACTAAAGAAATTTCGAAAAACAGTTCTAAATATTACGAAGGCTATTTTAAAAATGCTGATACAAATAAGAACATTACAATAAATTCTAATTACGGTAATGTTTCATTTACAAACTAGTAACTAAAAATAAACACATGAAAAAAATTACTTCATTATTAATAGCATTGTTAATTTCGAGTGTATCAATTCAAGCTCAGAAATTAATTAAAGGAAACGGAAATATAATCACAAAATCTAGATCAGTTGGTGATTTTGATAACATCGCTTTAGCAGGTCATTTTGATGTTACTTTGAAAAAAGGAAACGAAGGTGAAATAACCATAAAGGCAGAAGAAAACTTAATGGAGTATATTGAAACTAAAGTTGATGATGGAAAACTTAAAATTAAAATGAAGAAAAATTTTAGGTTTCGATCAACTAAATCAATTCATTTAACTATAGCGTTTTCAGAATTTAATGGCGTTGCTGTTTCCGGTTCTGGAAATGTACAATCTGAAGATTTAATAAAAGCTAATGAATTTGGAATTGCACTTTCTGGTTCGGGTGGAATGAACTTAAATATTTCAGCTCAACACGTTAAATCTGCAATATCTGGTTCTGGAAATATTTCTTTAGAAGGAGAAACAGATAGTTTTACGTGTGCCGTTTCAGGGTCTGGTAACGTAAATTGCTACGAACTAAAAGCACAAAACGTTAACGCAAAAGTATCAGGGTCTGGAAATATTAAAGTTTATGCTACAAATTCCATAGAAGCACATTCATCTGGTTCGGGAAACATCTATTACAAAGGAAATCCAAAAACTGAAAAAGCTAAATCTTCAGGTTCAGGCTCTGTAAAAAGTAAAGAATAATTTATATTCATAAACATAAAAAAAGCTCCGTTTGGAGCTTTTTTTATGTTTATGTGTTTTCTGTTATTCAGATTCTAGTGGATATTTAGCCATTATATCTGCAACAAATTCTTTAATTCTCGCTTCTTTCTTTTCTACATTTCCCGATGTAGATAAACCTCCACTTCCAATTCCTTGCCAAGCCAATTCTTTCTTTTTAGCATCAATTAAATCTACAAATAAAGTTCCTTCTGTATATTTACTTATGTGCATTCCAAAATTTGGACCATAATACCAAGGATGCCATCCCGAATAAAAATAATTATTGTTATAAATATCTACTTTCTGACGTGATTTTGTAAAAATATTAACCAATAAATCTGGTGACTCTGATTTCGTAAAACCTTTAGCTAGCATTTCACTTTCAATAGCTTTTAAAATTCTCTTTTTATCCAAGTCAGAAATCTCTACTTTATCGATCCCTTTTTTGTAAAAAGCAAATGTTTTGTACTGAGAAAAATCAGTTGACGTATCATAATCAGAAGTAACCTTTACTGAAGAACAGGAACTTAAAACGAATAAAGAAACTAATACAATAATTTTGATGGCTTTCATAGTGTTAAAAAATTAAATAAATAATAGTTAAATAAATATATCAATAATCATACCAAGTAAATGAAATTTAGTTTACAAAAAAATAATGAACTCACTTAAAATTTAACTTGTTTTTAAGTTAAATTCGGCTAACATTTTAATATATTTTCAACTAAAATTAAAGTCAATTCTAAATATTTTTAATTAAATTGCGCTAACTATATATCATTTTATGAAATCAATAACTCCCTATAAACCAGTAAATAAAGTGAGAATTGTAACTGCTGCTTCTCTATTTGACGGTCATGATGCTGCCATAAATATTATGCGTAGAATTATTCAAGCTACTGGTGTCGAAGTTATCCATTTAGGACATGACAGAAGCGTTGAAGAAGTTGTGAATTGTGCAATTCAAGAAGATGCAAATGCAATTGCTATAACCTCATATCAAGGTGGACATACGGAGTATTTTAAATATATGTTCGATCTTTTAAAAGAAAAAAAAGCCTCTCACATTAAACTATTTGGTGGCGGTGGTGGTGTAATTCTTCCTTCTGAAATTGAAGAATTAATGCATTATGGAATCACAAGAATCTATTCTCCCGATGATGGCAGAGAAATGGGATTACAAGGTATGATTAATGATATGGTTGAAAAAAGTGATTTTGCAACAGGAGAATTCGTTGATTTTAAAATTTCCGATTTAATAAATAAAAATAACAGACAATTAGCTGTAGCTATTTCAGCCGCTGAAAATTTTTCAGAAAAACATATTGATTTTATTAAAGAAATTCGGAGCAAATCTAATTCCTCCCATACTCCAGTTTTAGGAATCACTGGAACTGGCGGCTCTGGAAAATCTTCTACTGTAGATGAAATTGTAAGACGCTATTTAATTGATTTCCCAGAAAAAACAATTGCAATTGTATCTGTAGATCCTTCAAAACGTAAAACTGGCGGTGCGCTTTTAGGCGATAGAATTAGAATGAACGCAATTAAAAATGAACGTGTTTATATGCGGTCTTTAGCCACAAGACAAGCAAATTTAGCATTATCTAAACACGTAAATGATGCTGTAGATATTTTAAAAGTTGCCGGTTTTGATTTGGTAATTTTAGAAACTTCTGGAATTGGGCAAAGTGATACAGAGATTATTGAACATTCCGATGTTTCTATGTATGTGATGACGCCTGAATATGGTGCTGCAACTCAATTAGAGAAAATTGATATGCTCGATTTTGCCGATGTAATTGCCCTAAATAAATTCGATAAACGTGGTGCTTTAGATGCACTTAGAGATGTTAAAAAACAATACCAACGCAATCATAATTCATGGGAGGAAGCTGTTGATAAAATGCCAGTTTTTGGAACTATTGCTTCACAATTTAACGATCCAGGCACCAATCAATTATACAGTTTTTTAATTGAAAAAATAAACGAAAAAACAAATCAAAAATTTAAAAGCAGTTTTCAGTTTGAAACAGAATCAAGTGAAAAACAGTTTATAATTCCACCTAATAGAACCCGCTATTTATCTGAAATTACCGAAAATAATAGAGCTTATAGCAAAGACAGCCTTCAACAAAAAGAAGTAGCTGAAAAATTATATGGGATTTATAAAACTATTGAAGTAATTGCAGATGTCAAACTGAGCCTGTCGAAGTTTGGTTTAGAAGAAAATAGTCTTCGACAAGCTAAGACTGACGAAAATACTGGACTTCTAAAACTATTAGTCTCTGAATTTGATAAAGTCAGGATGAACTTAAATCCACACAACTGGAATATTATTTTAAACTGGGAAACTAAAAAGCAATCCTATAAAAATGATGTATATTCATATAAAGTTCGCGATAAAGAAATTCATATAAAAACACACAGCGAATCACTTTCGCATTTAAATATTCCAAAAATTTCGTTACCAAAATATGAAGCTTGGGGATCGATTTTACATTGGACTTTAGAGGAAAATGTACCTGGAGAATTTCCTTATACAGCAGGTCTTTTTCCGTTTAAACGACAAGGAGAAGATCCAACCAGAATGTTTGCTGGTGAAGGAAGTCCAGAGCGTACAAACAGACGTTTTCATTATGTTAGTTTAGGAATGCCTGCAAAACGCTTATCCACTGCTTTTGACTCCGTAACTTTATACGGAAACGACCCCGATCTGCGTCCAGATATTTATGGGAAAATTGGTAATGCCGGTGTTTCAATTTGTTGTCTAGACGATGCTAAAAAATTGTATTCTGGTTTTGAATTAACAAATCCTACAACCTCAGTTTCTATGACCATAAATGGTCCAGCTCCAATGATGCTTGGCTTTTTTATGAATGCTGCTATCGATCAAGAATGTGAAAAATACATTTTAAAAAATGATTTAAAAAATGAAATTGAAACTAAAATCACTTCAATTTATAAGAAGAAAGATGTAGAGATACCAACGTATCAAGGTGAATTACCAGAAGGTAATAATGGCTTAGGTTTGTTATTATTAGGTGTAACTGGTGATGAAGTTTTACCAAAAAATGTTTACCAAAAAATTAAAGCTGAAACTATTTCTAAAGTTAGAGGAACTGTACAAGCCGATATTTTAAAAGAAGATCAAGCACAAAATACGTGTATTTTTTCAACCGAGTTTGCTTTGCGTTTAATGGGCGATGTACAAGAGTATTTTATCGATAATAATGTGCGTAATTTTTATTCAGTCTCAATTTCTGGTTACCATATTGCTGAAGCTGGTGCAAACCCAATTTCGCAACTTGCTTTTACCTTAGCAAACGGATTTACGTATGTTGAATATTACCTTTCTAGAGGAATGGACATTAATAAATTTGGGCCAAATTTATCGTTCTTTTTCTCAAATGGAGTTGATCCAGAATATGCAGTAATTGGTCGGGTAGCTAGAAAAATTTGGGCAAAAGCATTAAAACATAAATATGGTGCAAATGCACGTGCACAAATGTTAAAATATCATATTCAAACTTCAGGTAGAAGTTTACACGCACAAGAAATTGATTTTAATGATATAAGAACAACATTGCAAGCATTGTACGCGATTTACGATAACTGCAATAGTTTGCACACCAATGCCTATGACGAAGCAATTACAACACCAACTGAAGAAAGTGTCCGTAGAGCAATGGCAATTCAGTTAATAATTAATAAAGAATTAGGCTTAACAAAAAACGAAAATCCTATTCAAGGAGCATTTATTATTGAAGAATTAACCGATTTGATTGAAGAAGCAATTTATTTAGAATTCGATAGAATTACTGAAAGAGGTGGTGTTTTAGGTGCTATGGAAACTATGTACCAACGAAGTAAAATACAAGAAGAAAGTCTGTATTACGAAACTTTAAAACATAACGGAGAGTTTCCAATTATTGGTGTAAATACATTTTTAAGCAGTAAAGGTTCTCCAACTGTATTGCCTCAAGAAGTTATTCGTGCAACTGAAAAAGAGAAGCAATATCAAATAAATATTGTTAAAAATTTAAACAAAGGAAATTTAAGTAAAACAGAGGAGCAACTACAATTGTTAAGACAAAAATCCATAAACAACGAAAACATTTTTGAGCAATTAATGGAGGCTTGTAAAATTTGTTCAATTGGTCAAATAACGGAAGCATTATTTGAAGTTGGAGGGCAATATAGAAGAAATATGTAAAACGATATATTTATAATAATAAACCATATTATGAAAAAGTATGTATTATTTTTATTAGGAGTATTATTTTTTAACACTAGTATTCATTCTCAAGAAAAAAAAATTACAATTAGAGTTAAAGATGTGAATAATAATCCTGTTTCTGGGGCCATCATTCTATTAGATACTGTGAAACAGACCCTTTTAACAAATTCAGATGGAGTATTTAAAACGATTTTAAAATTTGAACCAAAAGAAATAAGTGCTTTTCACCCAAATATTGGTATTAAAAAAGTACAATATAATGGTAAAAATAAATTAACTGTTAAAATAAGAAAGGGCAATGACTTAAATCTTGCCACTAATTACTCTAAACAAAAAAATGACAATTCGGTTAAATACAATTCAATATATGACTATTTAAGGGGAAAAGTAGCTGGAGTTCATATATCATCCGATAATTCTATTGTCATACGAGGTTATAATACTATAAATGGAAATATGACTCCACTTTTTATATTAAATGGCACGAATGTTTCTCAAGAAGTATTTGGCAGAATTATACCACATGACATTAAATCGGTAACTGTTTTAAAAGGACCTGAAACAACTATTTATGGAGTAAGAGGTTCAAACGGTGTAATACTTGTTAAAACAAAGTAAAAAAATGAGCATTTAATGTAGGCTTGTAAAAGATATTCTCCTGCATACTAAAGTACACATGCTTTTTTTTGAAACTAAGTTTAGAAATAATTACAAAATCGAATTCACGTAATTCTTGTGAATCTTTCGTAATAATTTTAATTCTTTACGAAGCATTTTAACAAAGTCAATTCCTTGAATTTTAGTCTTTTCAAGATTTAAACAATCATCATAAATTTTATCGATAAAATAGCGAAGTGATTTTGCATATTTTAATTTACTAATCGATGTTGGCTGAGTTTCTGTTTCTGCAATCTTTGGAACCAGTCTAAAAGCATTCATTACCAGGTTATCTGCATAATTATCTGCCACACTTCCAGACCTATACATTGAAATAACATCTTTATCATCAGTAATATAAGAAGCTATTCGCCTTGATAATTTAAAAATTTCAAGCGACTTCCTATAAATACTTAACTGATTTAGATGGCTTTCTTGTAAACTCACAATAATTTGTTCTTCTTCATACAAATTTAATTAGATTTCAAAATATTTAAATTTGATATTAAAAGAAAAAATGATATTTTTATTAATAATTTAATATTTTTGAGTAAATATCTTTAAATATGAAACTAGATTCGATAAATTGGAAAATTCTAGATTGTTTGCAAGAAAATGCAAGACAATCAAATACTGAAATTGCCAAAAAAGTTGGTATATCTTCGCCAGCAGTTTCAGAACGCATTCGGAAAATGGAAGATACTGGAATTATTGAAGGATATTTTGCCAAAGTTTCTCATGTTGAAACTGGTCATCAGTTAAAAGCTATGATTACTTTAAGAACTTTTATGGGCCGATTAAAACCTTTTATTCTTAAAGTTCCTTCATTTAAAGAAGTCATTAATTGCTATAGAATAACTGGAAACGAAAACTTCATTATGGAAGTCGTTCTAAACAACCAACAACATTTAGAGCAATTTATAGACCAACTAATAACTTATGGCGAAACTAGAACACACATTATTCTTTCAAATATTGTTGAAAACAGTCCACTACATAAAACTACCAATTAAAAACTATCTAACCGAAATCTCACTTCCTAAAAACAAGGCATTTAGGAACAATCTATTGGTACCATACCAAGCACCTCTAAAATTAGGATTGTCAGCAAAAAGCACTACTCTACCACTACCAACGCTACTCACAACTAATGAAGCCGATGGCTTTAAGTAGTATTCAAGATTATTAGGTGAAATATACCCATCAATATGTGGGTTTTTAGTGTATTTAGCAACAGTTGAATATTTACTTTTACTCGGCATTATAAACACATTATTATTTTTATAAACTGGTAATAAATTAGATTTATACCCAAACCCTAGCGGATGCGTAACATCTAAATCAACTTCAAAAATTGCACCTCCTAAGCGTTCTCTTCCAATATGTTCTGAAGCTTCTACATATGGCAATCTTTCGACAACTACATTCATTTTATCTTTATTGTCAGCTTTTTTAGTTAAGCTTTCTTTCACTAATTTTTTATCAATAGCCCATTTAGATGCTGAAGCAATGGTAATTAAGGTATTTCCTTTTGACAACCACGTTTTTAACCTTGTCATTTGAACCGAATCTAATTGACTATAACTACCTGAAACCATAACAAGTGTTGTATATTTATCTAAAGAAGCTCTTCTAAAACTGCTCATTTGAATTTTTGTAATTGGCATTTGTACTCTAGTGTCTAATAAATGCCAAACTTCACCAGCTTCATACGAACTTACACCATCACCAATTAACATGGCTACTTTTACTTTTTTAAGAGCTCTAAAATTATTACTTCCTAAATCAATTCCACTTAAACTAAAACCAGAATTACTTGAAAAAACAGGTACATTAAACTTCTCTTGAGCCTTACTTACAATTTGGAAAACTTCATCGCTAGATCTTTTTTGTTTACTCGCCGCAATGAGCATAGTTCCATAGTTAAATGTTTTATTTCCTGATGTAGTTTTTATTGAAAAAGGCTTAAAGGCTGAAGCAATAATTAAACCTTTCGATTGCATATAATTAAGAGCTGCCGGCGCATAATAATCATCCCAATCTAATATATAAGCGTAATCCGATTTAGTAACTTTTGAGTTATTAACCAAACCTTCCGTGTCTAATACTTCAGTACCCAAATTCACAGATTTTAACCCTCTAGATTTCATATTATAAAAATTAGAAATACTCCAAGCTGATGCGTCGTAATAAACACTATCTCTGTATTTATTATAAGTTTCAAACATTGTTTGAACCATTCTGCGTTGTGGTTGTTTTAAAGGGGCAACAAACTTTTCTCCATTTTTATAAACTTTAATTTTATGTTTCAATAAATAATTTACAAATTCTTTGGTTCTATTTTTATCGTTAACATCACCAAATTCATACCCACTAAATCCTGTTTTTGCCTTTTTTAAAACCGCCGACTTAAAAAAATCTTGTTGGTATTTCCGCAATACCGATTTGTTTTCAACAGCTGCTTTTATGGTTGCAATACTTGAAGTATATTGATTTCTAATAGTAAACGGGAATGTAATTTTTCCATATTTTGTATCTTGAATATGACCTCTAGAACTTGCTTGCTCAAAAAGCAATGCCAAACCTCCTTGTAAATCTGGATAGGACGAACCGTAGCCAGGATAGGTACCATCAAACGATTCTTTTGTATAATAAAAAGATCCAATATCGTTTAAAGCATCGACGTAATATGTTGCAAATAAACTATTTAAATCTTCATAATTTTCTTTTGGCATTATTGGATCATAAGATGCGTTTGGTTTCATTGGTTCGAAGAAGTAATTACTATTTGTCCCCATTTCGTGAAAATCGGTTACCACATTTGGATACCATTGATGATACCACTTCAATTTTCCTTGACTCTCAGGGTTTACAGCCAATAACCAATCACGATTTAAATCAAACCAAAAATGGTTTGTTCTTCCTCTTGGCCAAGCTTCATTATGCTCAGCATCAACTGCGTCTGAAACCAAATTATTGGCTCTAAACTGATTTGCCCATTGTGTATGTCGATCTCTCCCATCTGGATTAATTGCAGGATCAATAAGAAAAACAGCATTATTCAAATATTCAACTATCTCTGGGTTTTCTGAAGCTACTAAAGTATATGCAGTTAACATTGCTGCCTCTCCACTTGAAGGTTCATTCCCATGCACTCCATAACCTAACTGAACAATTACAGGAATTTCATCATAGTTTGTTGGATTTAAACTAGGATCAACAAACTTTAAATGAGCCGTTTTAATAGATTCTAAATTATTTAAATTCTCTTTTGAAGTTACGGTTAGCATTACCAATTTTCGTTGTTCATGAGTATTTCCATAAATCTCAATATTCACTTTATCTGATAACTCTGCTAATTTCTCAAAATAACTTACCATTAAATCATGTCGTGTATGATATTCTCCTATTCCATAACCTAAATATTCTTCTGGAGATGGTATTTTACTATCGAATGGCTCGTATTTTTTCAAAAAATAATCTTGCGAATAGCTAGTAGAAATAAAACTTAATAATAATAAAAGAATGATTACTCGTTTGGATAGCATAATGTGTCAATTTAAAAAGTTGAATAAATTTAGGGATTAATTCTTTAGGTTGTTTACAAAAGCAATAAATATCACATACTTAATCATGATACCAACCAGTATAAATCGTTTCTGGAAAATCCCTTTTTCAATTATCCTTCTGAGTCAATAATTGTTAACGCTAGCCTAATTTTGAAATATTCGACTTCTCCATTTAAGTGTTCAAAATAAGGTTTTAAGGCTTGGGGGTTCTCTAATTTATCTTTAGCTTTTCTTATAATATCAACTTCTTCTTTCGTAACAAAATCATAAATTTCGATGTCTCTCCCTTCAGTATATAGCAAAGCTAAATGAGAAAAAATAGTGGTAGATTTTAAATTTCGTTTCGTCGCTATTTCATCAATTGTTAAACCTTCTTTATATAAATCGTAGGTTATTTTATGTGTGTCTTTCTTTTTTCTGGTCTTTACTTTCTCATTTGAAAAAGCAACAATTTCGGCAATAAAATCTTCACCAAACACTTCTAACTTTCGCTGTCCTACACCACTAATTTCTAAAAAATCAGCTTCGCTAAGTGGTCTCGCTCGTTCCATTTCCTTTAAAGCTGCATCATTAAAAACTAAATAAGCTGGAATATTCTCAGCTAAGGCAATCTCTTGTCTTAGTTTTCTCAAACGCTCGAATAATGTGTCTTTAACAACTTTTGTTTTCTTCGTCTTTGTCGTTTTTGAAATTGAAACTTGTTCAACAAACTCAACTGGTTTGGTTAACTTTACAATTTTATTTTCAAACAATACTTTATTAGAAAAACTGGTTAATTGTAAAGCATTATTTTTATGAAAAGCAATTTCGCAATAGCCTTGATTTATGAGCTGAATTAAATACTGTTGCCAATCGCGCCAAGAAATATCTTTCCCTATTCCGTGCGATTTTAGTTTATCATACCCTTTATCTAAAACAGTTGCATTCTGTGCTCCTCTAAGCACATCAATTACAGTTCCGACTGCTTCGGATTCTTTTAAACGCGTAATTACCGAAAGTGCTTTTTGAGCAATAATAGTTCCATTAAAAAATTGAGGTGGATTTTTACAAACATCACAATTCCCGCAATCTTCGGCTAAAAGCTCACCAAAATAACTTAATAGAATTTTTCTTCGGCAAGTAGTGGCTTCAGAAAATTGTTTCATTCGCTCTAATTTTGCAACTTGCACTTCTTCATTTGAAGCTCCATTCATAAATTTTCGTAACTGAATTACATCTGAATAACTATGAAATAACAAGGCATTTGCTTTTAATCCATCACGCCCACAACGTCCAATTTCTTGATAGTAACCTTCAATATTTTTAGGCATATTGTAATGAATTACCCAACGAACATTCGATTTATCTATCCCCATTCCAAAGGCAATAGTAGCGCAAACTACTTTCGTTTTATCAAAAATAAAATCTTCCTGCGTTTTGGAACGTTCAACAAAATTTAAGCCTGCATGATAAGCAGCAGCATCAATTCCATTTTGTTTTAATTTATTGGCGGTTTGCTCTGTTCCTTTTCTGCTTAAACAATAAATAATACCCGATTCATTTGGTTGTTTTTTAATGAATTTGATAATTTGAGTAATTCGGTCATTTGCCGGACGCACTTCCAATTCAATATTTTTCCGGTCGAATGAAGCAATAAATTGATTGGCATTTGGAATATTTAACTGTTCCATAATATCGGCTCTTGTAGCTTTATCAGCAGTAGCCGTTAATGCAATTATTGGTATGTTTGGCAATGAATTCTTTAAGAACCCTAATTTTTGATATGAAGGCCTAAAATCGTGTCCCCAAGAAGAAATGCAATGTGCTTCATCAATTGCAATACAGCTTATAAATTCTTCATTTAAAATATTTTCAAGCAAAAACAAACTTTCAGGTGCGACATATAAAAGTTTAAGTTCTCTTTTTGTGACTTTATTAAAAATTTCTTCGTGCTCCGTACTTTCTTGACTGCTATTATAGTACGAAGCAGCAATTCCATTCGCATTTAAACCATCAACTTGGTCTTTCATTAGCGCAATTAATGGAGAAATCACTAATGTTAACCCTTCAAAAAGCAAGGCTGGTAATTGAAAACAAATAGACTTCCCTCCTCCTGTTGGCATTATTACCAAATTATCGTTTTTTGAAAGTACTGATGTAACAATTTCTTGTTGCTGATCACGAAAACTATCGTAACCAAAGTACTTTTTTAAGGTTGGGAGTAATTTATTGTGAATCTCTTTTTTTAGCATTTATTAATTTTTCGACAAAAATACACTTAATTAACAAATTAAAAGAAATTGAATTTACAAGCTAAATTGCATTCACAATTTATACATACGATAATGATTCGGAGATCTATTTAATATATCCCAAATAAACACTTTAAAGCGTTGGTGTCATATCATTTTAGCCCATCGTTCTTCAAAAAAAATCGTGTTTCCCTCATAAATCTTTCGTAATTTTACAAACTTGTATGAATGATTTATAAATTAAATTAAAA
>Ga0209121_10000093_pt1 | contig 85364 bp, 72 predicted proteins | sample Cruoilmetagenom3_FD_187292 | JGI IMG/M metagenome (GOLD analysis project Ga0209121, IMG submission 187292) | Oil polluted marine microbial communities from Coal Oil Point, Santa Barbara, California, USA - Sample 3 (SPAdes) (version 2) | ecosystem: Environmental > Aquatic > Marine > Oil seeps ...
TCGGTGCTGCGCAGGCTTTGTTTAAGAAGTCGGGCAAGAATTTTGATGACGGAGTCGCCAACGGGGTGCCCATAGTTGTCGTTGACCAACTTGAAATGATCAATATCAATCATGGCGAACTGAAGGGGTTTGCCATTACGATTGGACAGATTGGTTTCTCTTTCCAGTAGCTCTTTGGTATGGGTGTGATTATAGAGGCCGGTGAGGCTGTCTCTGACAATCAAGGATTTAACCTGGCGGAAGCGTTGCACACGGATTTTCACCACTGCAACCAAGTGACGTATTCTAACTGGCTTGGTTAAGAACTCGTCGGCACCATAACTCATGGCGTCAATCTGGGCTTCTGGGTTGGTTTCTGCCGATAAAAAAACAATAGGTGTGCCAACGTAGCCCTCTTGCTGGCGAATAAGTTCAGACAGTTCACCTCCGGAGCACTCCGGCATATACAAATCCATCAATATAAGGTCGGGTTCAAACTCCACCATGTGGCGCATGATGTCCAGGGGCTTCGTTACTACCTCTGTTTCCATGCCGGCATTTTGCAAAGATAAGGAGTAGTAGTCAGCCGTTGCTTGGGAATCATCAACAATCAGGATGCGATAGGGGGTGTGTTCTCCCCTTTCGGTGAGCTGGTCGAGGCTGTCAATCAGCCGGATGCTTCTGAATGGTTCGTCAAAAAAGGCGTTTGCACCGGCTCGAACAGCAAGCAGCCTCAATTCTGTGCTGCTCTCTTTGGCGATAACGATAAGGGGGGTGTTATTGCCACTAATCTCTTTTAGCTGCTTGACCTGTTTAAAACTTTGCTGATAATCGCCAGCAATTTTTACGATAAAGCAGCAGGGCAGTTGTGTTTGAATCGCTTGGCGAAGGCTTTTTGAGTCTGGAAAGGCTATTAATTCATAGCCATAAAAGCTCAGCTGTTTTGTTAAAGTGGGGTCGTTGGCCTCGGTTTGATCCAGTAAATAGATGGTGCTTTGGGCGTGTTTTCCCCCCAGCTTACTTTGGTTTTGTGTTGAGCTGGGGGCTAAGGTCGCTTCTTGTGGTTTGAGTTTGCTGGCAGCTTCAAGCTCGATAATCAGGGCTTGAACCTTACTAGCGAAACCTTTGGACTGGGAGTCCTGCTGCGAGTTTTTTACCAGTTCTTCAAGCTCGCGTGCAATACGGGTGATGTCCGGATAACCGAAAGTGGTTCCTGAGCCCGCCAGGCTGTGCGGTTGGCGGATCATTAGCTCCCAAAGTTGCGCGTTGTCGCAGTCTGCAAGTAGCTTTTCCCAAGTGACAAAGATTTCTTTCACTTTGCCAGGTAGCTCTTGCGCATACCTTTCTTGAAGCTTGAGGAGTTTTGCTTTGCGTTTGTCCGTGCTCATCAGTGGTTTACAAATTTTATACTTGGAAGGATATAGTCAGTGTAGACTAAGAGCGGTTGTTCTAAAACTTTTGGTGTCTCTTTGCAGTAGGAGGAAACTCTCTAACGATACCAGTGGTTTGCTTTCTCCAGGAGACGCGTGTGATGAAGAAAAAAAAAGAGTGCCAAGAGCCTGAGGTAAAGGCTGTTGATAGTGGAGAGGAAAAGGAAAAAACGCAGCAAGGGCAGTTTGGTTTTGTTCCTACTAAAGGGCAAGATGGTAAGCGTAAATTTCGTCATGTGGAAAGTAGTGAGGTGGCCAAAGGCTGCAAGCTTTGTAAGTAGCGCTTTTACGCAGCTTAAAAATAGCGTATCAGCAACTGCAAGATGATCAGGGCATAGAGGCCAGCAACCAGGTCATCCACCATGATGCCAAAACCTCCGCTCACCTCTGTGTCGAGCATTTTGATGGGGTAAGGTTTCCAGATGTCGAAGAGGCGAAAGAGTAAGAAGCCGACCACGATCCACTTCCACTCCATGGGTGCGGCGATCATGGTGACCAGGAAACCGGCAAACTCATCCCAGACAATGGCAGAGTGGTCGTGAATTCCCCAGTCGTGGGCTGTTTTTCCGCAGATCCAGATGCCTGCAAGGGTGATAACAAGCAGGATGATAAGGTAGGTTTGCAGGGCGAATTGCCCGAGAACCAGGAACAGTGGAATGGCGGCAAGTGTTCCGAAGGTGCCTGGTGCAAAGGGCGCTGTGCCGCTGCCAAAACCAAGGGCCAGAAAATGAATCGGGTGACGTAAACTGCCTTCTGGAAGGATGTTGCTCATAGCTTTCTCTTTTAACCTAGAAGCCGCAGTTGGACTTGCTTGAGAGTGCGTTTATTGGGTTCGATAATACAGTAAAAAAAGTGAATATTAGCAGGCTATTCTGAGCTTTTTTTGCGAAATTAGCGGGCCCAATAAACGTGCTATCGAGTGAGGAGGTGGACTCACCCAACAGGTGAAAGCTCAATTTTCAAAATAACTTACTATAGAAATGTAAACTTCCAGTTTGGGCCGGCCAACTGCGGTTTCTAGGTTCAATTAAAAATGCTCAAAACCACGGGGATCATAGTCGAACTCGACCCCATTTGCGTCAAGGCATTGCAGGGTTTTCTCTTTAATTATCTCGCCGATGCGGGTGATGGGGATGTGGCCCTTTAATGCTTTGAGCTGCTCTCGTTTCTCTTTTGCTGCACTAAAACACAACTCATAATCATCGCCGGCTTCTAATGCTTGTGTATAGCGATGCAGTGATGGCACGTTTTGGCTGTCCGTGCAGGCTTGATAAGCGGGGGACAGCGGGATGGCTTCAAGCTTAATGCGCGCACCCACTTGGCTGGCATCGAGAACATGTTTTAAGTCCACCAGTAAACCATCGGAAACATCAATGGCGGAGTTGGCTAAATCGAGCAGCGCTTGCCCCAGCGCAATGCGTGGGGTGGGGCGATTTAAGCGTGAAAGCAGGTACTGTTGGTGCTTGCCTTCGGTTGCTGGTATCAGTTTACCCTGCTGTATTTGCAGCCCAAGACTCGCATCACCAATGTTGCCGGACACATAAATATCGTCCCCAACCTTGGCGCCGCTGCGTAATAAGCCTTGCTGGCAGGGGAGTAGGCCGAGAACCTGTACTGAAATAGTCAGGGGGCCGCGGGTGGTGTCCCCGCCAATTAGGGCTATTTGGTGTTCTTTAGCGAGGGTAAGTAGTCCCTCACTAAAACCCTGCAACCAGTGTTCTTTCGTGTCGGGAAGTGTGAGGGCAAGGGTGAAAGCATAAGGTGAGGCTCCCATTGCAGCAAGGTCGCTCAGGTTTACCGCAAGCGCTTTGTAGCCGATATCGCAGGCAGGGGTGTTTTCTGGGAAGTGGATGCCCGAAACCAGAGTATCTACCGCAACGCAAAGGCGTTGGCCAGCGGGTGGACTAAGAATGGCTGCATCATCACCGATACCAACATCCAAGCCGGAGGTATTGCGGGAGGCCTGGCTGCTTTTGAAGTATCTCTCGATCAGTGAAAATTCTTCGACAGCCATGCGTTCACCGAATAGGTATGTGAGAAAACAGTCACTATTTCCTTTGTTTTATTCGCTTACTGAAGGTGTAAGGGGTCAACTAGATTAGTCTAGGCTTAGCCTTTTATCTCGACGTCGCGAACTTGTCGGGCCAGTTTGTCGAGCACGCCATTAACAAAGCGGTAGCTGTCTTCTGCACCAAATACTTTGGCCAGCTCAACGCCTTCATTGATGCACACGCGGTAGGGAATGTCGATGCGGTGGCATAACTCGTAGGCACCAATACGCAGTGCGTTGAGCTCCACAACACCCAGTTCCGATTTCTTTCTGTCTAGCAGTGGCTCCAGCTGCTGATCGAGGCTTGCCACGTTGGCGGGAATCTCATGCAGCAGTTCGTGGAAAAACGGTAAATCCACCTTATGCATGGCATTTTCGCTGCGGAATTGTGCTTCGATTCTGTTGAGGCTTCCTCCTGCAATATGCCATTGATAGAGGGCTTGTAGGGCAAAGCGTCTTGCTTTGCGCCGTGCCGCTGGGCGGGGCTTACTTGCTGGAGCTGGGTTTGGGGTATCGTTCACAGGGCGTCGATACTCTTAATCAGACTGACCATTTCCATTGCGCTAAGGGCGGCTTCTCCGCCTTTGTTACCGGCTTTGGTGCCAGAACGCTCGATGGCCTGCTCGATGGTGTCTACAGTGAGTACGCCAAAAGAAACGGGAATAGCGCTATCCAAAGCAACCTGTGCAATGCCTTTTACGCATTCCCCAGCCACGTATTCAAAGTGAGGGGTGCCACCACGGATCACGGCACCTAAGGCGATAATGGCATCGTACTTGCCCTTGTCGGCCACTTTTTTTACTGCCAGAGGAAGTTCAAAAGCACCGGGTACGCGGATGATTTCAATTTGTTCGTGCTTTATGCCGTGGCGTGTAAGGGTATCGATGGCACCTTCAAGCAGGCTTTCAACGACAAAGCTGTTAAAACGGCCCACAACCAGGGCATAGTTTCCGGCGACTGTAACGAAGTCGCCTTCGATGGTGTTGATTGTTTGCATAAGATTTACCTGCTTGCTGCGTTATTTTTGAAAGGGGATGAATTCGGTGATTTCGAGATCAAAGCCTGAAATGGCGCTGTAGCGCATGGGAGAGCTGAGCAGGCGCATTTTATGGATACCGAGGTCGCGCAATATTTGCGAGCCGGTACCAATAGTGCGAACGCCGCTGCTGCTATTGCTGGGGGCTGTTGTGCCTGCGCAGTAGTTTTCCAAGCGTTGTACTAGATGAGACGGGTTTTCATCGTGGCCAATTAATACAATTGCTCCGGCTTCTTCTTCTGCGAGTCGCTGCATGGCGCTGTCAAAGTTCCAGCTTTGTTCTGGATGCTGGGTTTTAATCAGGTCGCGCAGGGTATCGGGGACATGCACACGCACCAAGGGAGATTCGCTTTTGCCGAGATCGCCTTTGACCAAAGCGAGATGGGCGCCGCCGTCCACTTGGTCTTTATAACCGATGGCGCGGAAAGTGCCGTAAGCGGTTTCAATCGAGCGGTCAAAAATGCGATCAACGGTTTTTTCATTGCTCATGCGATATTGGATTAAATCGGCAATGGTGCCGATTTTCAGGCCGTGCTCTTCAGCGAAGACTTCCAGATCGGGGCGGCGTGCCATGGTGCCGTCTTCATTCATGATTTCCACGATCACGGCAGAGGGGTCGAGACCGGCTAAACGGGAGAGGTCACACCCTGCTTCAGTGTGTCCAGCGCGAAACAGTACGCCGCCGGGCTGGGCCATAAGGGGGAAAATGTGGCCGGGTTGTACGATGTCGTCGGGGCGGGCATCCCGTGCGGTGGCAACGCGAATGGTTTGGGCGCGATCGGCGGCAGAAATACCGGTGGTGACGCCTTCTCGTGCCTCAATGGAAAGAGTGAAGGCGGTGCCGTGGGCGTCTTGGTTATCTTGCACCATTAAAGGAAGGTTGAGGCGTTCGCAACGATCTTGGGTGATGGTGAGGCAAATCAGTCCACGTGCATGGGTGGCCATAAAATTGATATCTTCGGCGCGCACCAGTGGGGCGGCCATAATAAGGTCACCTTCATTCTCGCGGTCTTCGTCGTCCATTAATACGACCATTTTGCCGCGACGGATATCTTCAATAATTTCTTCGACTGAGTTTAGTTTCATTGTTTTTTTGTACCTGGCTTATTACGCATAAGCAGTTATTTTACAAAGCCGTGTTGGGCTAGAAAATCAAAACTGAGGGTGTTTTTCGCCGCTGGCTCACCGGTGCCGGGTAGCAGGCGCTCAAGGTAGCGCGCCACCACATCAACTTCAATATTTATTTTTCGCCCGGTTTGCCATTCGTTAAGCGTGGTTTGCTGGACAGTATGAGGAACGATATTAAGATAAAAAAGGTCACCGTCAACGTCATTGGTGGTCAGGCTGACGCCATCAAGGCAAATGGAGCCTTTTTTGGCGATGTAGCGACTGAGTTCGCTTGGCGCTTTAACAGTGTAGCGATGGGAGCGGCCGTCCATAGAGTGTGTGACGACTTCGCCAATGCCATCCGCATGGCCGCTAACAATATGCCCCCCCATTGGTGTAGAAGGTGTCAGGGCTTTTTCTAAATTGACGCGATCACCTTTGGATAAGTGTTTTAAGGTGGAATGGTTAAGTGTTTCGCAGGAAACATCCGCCCAAAAACCGTCCCCCGGTAATTCCACCACCGTGAGGCAGATACCATTAGTGGCAATGCTGTCTCCCAGTGCAACGTTGGACATATCCAGCTTGCCTGCTGCAATGCGCAGACGCAGGTCCCCACCCATGGGGGTGATGGCTTGAATATGGCCTATGGCGTTGATGATTCCTGTAAACATGGGGTCTCGGTGCCGTTTTCTTTATGACGCTTCGGGCGCTATGGGAGAGGGGCTGGCAATTATACGCAAATCTTCACCCACTTGCCGTATATCTTTGAGATTGAGTTGTAAGCAGTCGCTCATTTTATCTAGCCCGGGCAGGCTTAAGCTTGGCTTTGCTGCATGGCCCATGAGCTTAGGGGCCATATATAAGATCAATTCATCGACTAATCCAGCCTGCATAAAGGCACCTGCCAGCGTGGGGCCGGTTTCTACCAGCACTTCATTTATCTCTCTTTTTGCCAGTTCTCGTAATAAAGGTGCTAGGTTTATCTGGCCGCTTTTATTGGTGATGATCACTTCATGGCCTAAATTCTGTAATTGGGAAATTTTATCCCCATGCTGCTTAAGACTGTTTTCGGTAGTGGCGATGGCTGTTTTTCCGGCCTGTTGAAACAGTTTAGCGTTTAGAGGAATGCGGCACTGGCTGTCCAGCACAATGCGTAAAGGCTGGCGAATGGCCTGCTGCTGCCAAAGCTCGGGTGACTCCCCCAGCCAGTCTGATTGGCGCACCGTCATGGACGGGTCGTCACTGAGCACCGAATCCACCCCCATTACAATAGCGCAACTTTGGGCGCGCCAGCGTTGCACATCGGCCCTTGCCGCCGGGCCAGTGATCCATTTGCTTTCACCCGAGGCCATGGCCGTCCGGCCATCCAGGCTGGTGGCCATTTTTACACGCAGCAAGGGTTGTTGGTGCAGCATGCGCTTTATAAAGCCGGGATTCAGCGCTTTGGCGTCTTCTTCGAGTAGCCCCCAGTTCGTTTCAATGCCTGCATCATGCAGTGCTTTAAGGCCATTGCCTGCCACCTGCGGGTTCGGGTCAACCATGGCGGCGACAACACGCTTTACCCCTGCTTTGATTAGCGCGTCGGCGCAGGGGGGTGTCTTGCCGTGATGACTGCATGGTTCCAACGTGACATAAGCGGTGGCCCCCCTGGCTTGTTCGCCAGCTTGGCTTAGCGCTTCAATTTCAGCATGTTTGCCGCCAGCCTGCTGGTGCCAACCACTGGCAATAATATTGCCGTTTTTGCTGAGTACGCAGCCAACACGGGGATTGGGTGAGGTGGTGTACAGCCCATGCCGTGCCAGTTGAATAGCCAATGCCATGGCCTCGGTATCGTGTGGGCTAAAGTGACGGGGCAGTTGTTTTAGAAAGGCTTGCATAGTGCTTGGTGTGCTCTTTGGGCAGAGCGGCTTCAGGAGTCCGGCTTCTGCAGTTTGTCGAGTTCTTTGCGAAACTCTTCAATATCCTGAAAGCTTCGGTAGACCGATGCGAAGCGCACATAGGCCACTTCATCCAGTTCTTTCAATGTTTTCATGACCAATTCCCCGATGAGGGAGGCGTCTATTTCTCTTTCGCCCGTGGCGCGCAAGTCATTTTTGATGCGGTTCAGGGCTGCGTCGATTTGCTCCATGCTAACGGGGCGCTTTTCCAGTGCGCGGGACATGCCCCGGCGAAGTTTTTCGTCATCAAAGTGTTGGTAGGTGCCATCTTGTTTGACGACACGCGGCATGGCTAGCTCAGCGCTTTCAAAGGTGGTAAAGCGCTCGCCGCAGCTGAGGCATTCTCGGCGGCGGCGCACCTGCGCACCCTCTGCCACTAAGCGGGAGTCCAGCACTTTGGTTTCCTGTGCGCGGCAGAAGGGACAATGCATGGTCTATTTCTCGTAAACGGGAAAGCGAGCACAGAGCTCGGAGACTTTGCCGCGTACCGCATCAATGGTGGCTTCGTTTTCGATGTTATCGAGAATGTCGCACATCCAGCCGGTGAGTTCGGCGCTTTCCTGTTCGCCAAAACCGCGACGGGTGATGGCGGGGGAGCCAATGCGTAAACCGCTGGTCACAAAGGGTGAGCGAGGGTCGTTGGGCACGGCATTTTTGTTGACGGTGATATGCGCGCGGCCCAATGCCGCATCGGCATCTTTACCGGTGATGTCTTTATCTACCAGATCGAGTAGGAAAAGATGGTTCTGGGTGCCGTTGGAAACAATGTTATAGCCACGCTCTTTAAAGACGCGGGCCATGGTTTGGGCATTTTGTACCACTTGTTTTTGATACACCTTAAACTCTGGCTCCATGGCTTCTTTAAAACAAATCGCCTTGGCCGCGATGATGTGCATCAAGGGGCCGCCTTGCCCGCCGGGGAATACAGCGGAGTTGAGTTTTTTCTCAATGGCTTCGTTTGCCTTGGCCAGAATTAGTCCGCCACGGGGGCCGCCCAAGGTTTTATGGGTGGTGGAGGTGGTTACATCGGCAATTTGTGTGGGGTTGGGGTATTCACCCGCCGCCACCAGGCCAGCGACGTGTGCCATATCGACCACCAGATAAGCACCCACTTCATCGGCAATGTCTCGAAAACGCTGCCAATCCAACACTTGGGAATAAGCAGAAAAACCCGCCATGATCATTTTGGGTTTGTGTTCACGGGCCAGTGCTGCAACGTCTTCGTAATCAATTTCACCTGTCTCGGCGTTTAAACCATATTGCACCGCGTGATAGATCTTTCCGGAAAAATTCACTTTGGAACCGTGGGTTAAGTGCCCGCCATCCGCCAGGCTCATGCCCAGCACCGTATCACCGGGTTCCAGCAACGCCATATAGACCGCAGCGTTGGCCTGGGAGCCGGAGTGAGGTTGTACGTTGGCGTAATCTGCACCGAACAGTGCTTTAGCCCTATCAATGGCCAGTTGCTCCACCACATCTACAAACTCACAGCCGCCGTAGTAACGTTTACCCGGATAGCCCTCTGCGTATTTATTGGTGAGTTGAGAGCCCTGAGCTTCCATTACCCGTGGGCTGGTATAGTTTTCAGAAGCAATTAGCTCAATGTGCGCTTCCTGCCGTTGCGCCTCTTTTTCTATGGCGTCAGCAATATCGGGATCGAACTCGGCAATGGTCATGGAGCGGCTGAACATGGTAGGCACCTCTAATGAATGAGTCGGGGGATGAGTAAACCGGCTATTTTACCCCAGCACAGGGGGCTGCGCTATATAAACGCCTTTATACCCACAGCTCGATAGGCGCTTGATTCACCAGGGCATGCAGAATGTCCGTGCGGGTGACAATGCCTTCCACGTGATTTGCTTCATTGACAACGGGTAAGCAGCTGATTTGGCGGTTAATCATTAAGTCGGCCACTTCACGAATTCCCGTGCTGGGCGAGACGCTGAATACCCGTGTTTGGGCAATTTCCATAATTAGCGTATTTGGCAATGCGGTTTTTGTTGAGTGGGTAGGATTCAGGTTGGAGGTATGACGCAAAATATCATTGTCGCTCACGATGGCTTTAATATGCGAGTTTTGATCAATAATGGGAATGTGACGAAAAGAGTGGCGTTGGAAAAGTTGCCAAACCTCATGAAGCAGTGCGCGGTCTGAAATCATCGTCACTGGCGATGACATAACCTGAGCAACAACAATGACCGGTTGGCGGGGTTTTTCTTTTTGCGACTCTTTATAGGCCGAAGCACCAGTGCCGGTATGGGGGTGAGGGCGTGTTTTTTTATCCGCCTTGCGAGTCCGCGCCGTGGCTTGCACTTCTCTCGCTTGCTGTTGTTGCAGCAGCCGAGAAAGTGACTCCTCTTGCCTGATACCTCGGTCAAAAACATAAAAGACCACTGTCTGCCCCTGCTTTTATGAGCTGCGTATTTATAGGCAGTATGGCAGACTTTTTTCAGGGGGAAAGCTTGATGACTGCCCGCGATAATATTAATGACTTTTAGCTTATCTACTGCAGAAATGTTTTCGTATTTAAAGCGTAATGGTTTTGCATGGCGAAATGCTTGTGTTGATATTGCTAAATAGCTATTGAAAATAATAAATCTTTTAAATAGAGGGGATAATTGAAAAATTTCAAGGGGTCTAAAAAGAGGAGTCTCTTTATCTGTTTGCACGCATACTAAGTTTTAAAAAAACCTTCATGAAGCCGGAAACCCCCTCCTTCTTCCGTTATAGCTCCCTTTTCATCTTCTTTTTCTGAGTTAGGGCTGTCAAGTAAGCATACTTGATATAAGTGTAATTAATAAGGCCCTTGTTGTGGGTATTATAAGTACATCTATATTTCCAAATAGATGTTGGTAATTAGTCTGTTGCTTTTAATGTCTACCTATTGTTGGTGAGTTGGCGTGGAATCAAAAGGGATATTTGGGTGCGTTAAAAAAGGGATTCAAGGAAGGCGGGGAGAGTCATTGATAAATAAAGCAGTGCAGATTCGGAGAAGCTCAAGAGAAAGAAAAGCTCTGGTTAAGTCATTCTCCTAAGAGGAAATGGTATTATTTACTATTTCCTAGGCGGTGACTGCGATATGGCGCATGAGTGGCGGTTCTGGAAAAGGGTCAGCTTCGCACATTAAAATTTATTTCATATAGTAATGTTGCTGGCTTTTGCGTCCGCCCATTGTATTCAAGGTCGGTATTTTCAGGAATGCTTTCAATGGCTTATTTGAGAGTGTTTGTGTTGTTCTGAATGAAATAATCTGAAAAGATTATTTCTCCCTCTCTCGGGGTTATATGTGAGAAAAGAAGGGCTGTGCTGGAGGTGTTTCTTGTGGGGAATTGTACAAAAATAAAGCATTGTGCGGAAAAGTTTCCTTTGTTAGCATGTTGGCGGTTTTGAGTGTTTTTTCCATGAAGCCCTGGTTAGTTAATGGGGTTTGGCGTGAGCTTTCAAGGCTATATGGTATAAATCTTTATAAGCGTTTTAAACTGAAAGTGGATGAAATATAAAGGAAGATTAAATGAAACGAGTAATAAAAAGTGAGAAGAGCGTGAAGTGGGCGCTGACACTGCTGGCGCTAGGAGCTTTTAGCTCAAGCACGGTTAGTGCCGCAGCCACTGACTGTGGCACCTTGAGTGTTGCTGATTCTTGTAGTTCCAATCTTCAGGTTCGTTTGGCTGGAGAGGTAGATGAGTATCAGTTCACAGCTGGCAGCGGAGTGACAGGGGTTACACTGAGTGGTGAGCGATCTACTGGAGAGCAGAGCTTTTATGTTTTGAGCAATGGGGAGGCAGAGCTATTTGATAGCTCAGCATCGACACTTGGTGGCTCTTTTAATGTTGTTGCGGGTAATGATTACACTTTGTACGTAATGGGAACAGGAGCGCAGGCGTATGACTTTGCTCTTACTGCTGTTCCTATTCCTGCTGCTGCCTGGTTATTTGGTAGCGTATTGGTGGCCTTGGGTGTCACTGCTCGGAAGAGAAATATGTCCAGTCCCGCTTAAATGTTGTGCTGGTGTAAGTTGGCTGACCAATTCAGCTGGTTTGACTGAACTGGGTTGTTGGCAGTAAATCAGCAACTCAGTTCTTTTCGTTTTTTAACTTGAACGTTTCATCCGGGTGCGAAAAAATGCGCAAGAGCTTGTGCAGAGTTATACGCTTCGATTGTGCCCTCCAGCTTCACGTGCGTAAGTTTGTTAGCAAGGGTATTGCCACCCTGTAGAGCGAGCTAAAAACTTCTTTAAATAAATCAATTTATCACCAATGAATTTCTTATGAATAGTAGCACCATGCAGCACGCATTCGAGTATGACGATCAAGGACGGACCGCTGCGGAATACTGGATGATTGCCAAACGTCGGCGCCTCCAGATTTTAATACCTGCTGCTGTAGTATTGTTGCTGGGTATAGCGATTGCGCTGGGCTTGCCAGCCATTTATCGCTCTGCAGCAACCATTCTTATAGAGGAGCAGGAAATTCCCCGTGATCTGGTACGCTCCACTGTTACTAGTTTTGCGGCGCAACAGATTCAAGTTATTACTAAGCGGATAATGACTGTTGAGCAGATTGAGCGGGTTGTCGCCAAATACGGGTTGTATGACCAGAACACGGCGGAATCGCGCTTGCCTCGAAGTGAGCTGGCTCAGTTATTTAGCAAGCATGTCAAATTGGATCTGGTGAGTGCTGATGTTATCGACCCACGTAGCGGCAGGGCGGCTGAAGCAACAATTGCATTTACACTGTCCTTTGATGATCGCAATCCCTCTGCAGCGCAAAAAGTGACAAATGAGTTGGTGACGCTTTATCTTGATACCAACCTAAGTGCTCGTAGTGACCGTGCAGCGGGAGCGTCTGAATTTCTTGCGGCGCAGTCTGAATCCCTTAACAGCGAACTGCTAGCACTTGAGGCAGGGTTAGCCGAGTTTAAGGCCTTAAATAAGGGAGCCTTGCCTGAGCTTTACCAATTTAATCTCAGTAAGGTGGATCGTACAGAGCAGGAAATTTCCGATATTAATATTCGTCTTCAGCAGTTGGAAAAAGACCGTATTCGACTGTCTGCCGAGCTATTGCAGCTCGCCCCCTCTGCTCCAACTGTGTTGGGTAGTGGGGAGATTGTATTGAGTGATGCAGATAAGCTTGAAGCAATTAACTCGGAATATAGGTCCTTGATACTTGTCTACACTGAGCGTCATCCTGATGTTATCCGTCTCAAGCGCGACATGCTGACCTTGCAGGCTCGGCTCGCACAACAAGAAGCGGGGGCGTTATCTGCTAGCGCTGTCACTGCTAACAACCCTGCATACGTCATACTTGAAACACAGATCAAGGCAATTGATTCTGAGCTAAGCAGTTTATTGCTTAAGGATGCTGATTTAAAGCGTAGGGTCGGTGAATACGAAGCACTGCTACTAAAAGCGCCTGCTGTCGAGCAGGAGTATCAGAGTATTTTACGTGAATATAATACAGCCCAGGCAAAGTATCAGGATCTTCGTTTGAAGCAGCGCGAGGCGGAAGTTGCGCAAAGCCTGGAGCAAGACCGTAAGGGGGAGCGGTTTACACTAATCGAACCACCAAGCTTACCCTCAAGCCCTCAAAGCCCTAACCGGATGGCTATTATTTTGGTGGCTATTATTTTGGCTAGTGCCGCAGGTATAGGTAGTGGAGTTCTTTTCGAAGCGTTAGATAAAGGCATCTACGGTGCAGCTCAACTACAGAAATTGAGCTCTGTTCCAGTGTTGGCTGCAGTTCCTTATTTGAATAATCGTGAAGACGAGCAAAAATCAAAACGATTGCGGACAGGGCTTTTACTGGGTGCGCTGATGACAATCTTGGTGTCGCTCATGTTTATCCACTTCCTATATATGCCTTTAGATGTGTTGTGGTATTTGCTTATGAACCGTATCGGTATTGCTTGACTTACGCCGCAAACTAAAACTATCGGCTAGGGCTAACTGTAGCGCTATATATACGAGAACTTATTGGCTTTCTTTACAACTGTAATTTATGCAGGCAACACATGATAGGTAGCAAGTGGATAAAATAGAAAAGGCAATTGAGCGGGCGCGACAACAACGTCAGGGTAAAATCGGCCAGACCAACAGGCATGACGCCCCATCAGAAACGGTGGCCGGCCAGGGCCATGTTGACGGAGCTGTTTTTTCTACGATACAGCCACAGGCAAGAGAGTCATTGGTAGTCGAAGGGCTTTCGATTGAAGAGGTGTTATCTGGAAGTTACGATTCGCCCGCTGAGGAAATAATACCGGCCAATAATAAGGATCTATCAGTTGAAAAAATTGAGCCTCACTCTCCTCGACAAGGTTCTACAGGAACCCCTAGTTTATCAACAGAGCAGGAGGCGAGTACTAATCTTGAGCAATTGGTATACTCGAAAACGACAGTTTCTATTTCTGAAGAAGAGTCGCTGCATCGAAACCGTGTTATAGCGGGAATTAACAGTGATGAGCGGATTGAAGTGTACCGTCAGTTACGCACACAAGTCCGCCAAATTCTCGATAAAAATCAATGGAACACGCTGGCTATTACTAGTGCAGGGGAGAATGCAGGTAAAACCTTAACAGCAACGAATCTGGCTATAGCATTGTCTCGTGAAGTTACTCAAACAGTTTTGCTTGTAGATCTTGATCTTCGTGAACCAACGGTACATAAAACGTTAGATATTAAAGCTGAGCATGGCTTAGTAGATGTGTTGTCGGGAGAGGTTGAGGTGGAGGATGTATTAATAAATCCCGGTTTTCCTCGTCTGGTGGTATTGCCCGGCAGAGCCTTGGGGCACTACTCCTCTGAGCTGCTGTCTTCACCGGCAATGAAAAGGCTGGTGCTAGATATACGCAACCGTTATCCATCTCGGGTAATTATTTTCGATTTGCCACCCCTTTTACGTAACGATGATGCGCTTCTTTTTACCCCGACCATTGATGCCACGATGCTGGTGGTAGAAGAGGGTGTGACCACAGCAGATGAACTGCATCGTTGTGAAGAGTTACTTGGTAGCAGCACTCAGCTCATTGGTACTGTGCTCAACAAAGCGAGAGGCATAATCTAGCAATATGTACCTGAAGTATTTTGGTTTGAAAGAAAAACCATTTTCCATGATACCTGACCCTGAATACCTATATCTTTCTGCGCAGCACCGTAGCGCATTTACGATGCTGGAGTATGGGCTACTGGAGCAAAACGGGATTACCGTGGTGACTGGTGAAGTTGGGGCGGGCAAAACCACTCTGCTTCGCTTGTTGCTCAAGCGTATTGATTACAATGAGCTTACCGTGGGTGTAGTTAATAATGTACATGGCTCATTTGGAGATTTGCTTGAATGGGTCGTCACTGCCTTTGAGATCCCTAGCGAGGGCTTATCCAGGGTTGGCCTGTTCAGAGGGGTGCAGAATTTTCTAATAGACGAATTCAGTAAAGGTAAGCGCGTTGTGCTTGTCGTTGATGAAGCTCAAAATGTAGAGGAAAAAGCCCTGGAGGAATTGCGTCTTTTATCCAATATTAATGCGGATAAAAATCAGTTGCTTCAAATTATTCTTTTAGGGCAGCCTGAGTTACTGGGCGTGTTGCGCAAACCAACGCTTCGTCAGCTGGCGCAGCGTGTGTCATCTGAATATCATTTACAGGCATTAGGCTGTAGAGACACCGCTGCTTATATCGGTCATCGCTTACGAGCGGCAGGCGCCGATAGCCTGTTTTTTGATCAGGCGTCGATAATGTTAATATATTTTTACAGTGCGGGAATTCCGCGCCTTATTAACGTGCTGTGTGATCACGCCCTTGTTCTGGCCTATGGTTCTGATACCCGAAAAATTTCCCTTGATATTGCCCTTGCGGCAGTAGAAGGGAAAAAAATTGGTGGTGCTGATCGGCATAGAGTGCTTACTCCTGAAATGGAAAAAATACGCGCAGCACTACATAAGCTCTGGGGGTTAGATCTTGCTCTGTTGACCAACGTAGATTAGAAAAAGCTTTAGTTTGTGGTGGCTGGCAAGATGTTGAAGCCCGCTGATTTGAGTTAAATACAAATAAATATTTAGTGAAGAAGCGGATGGCTCCGTGTATGGAGAAGGTAGAACGATGCAGGATGCTCAAGCCGAGTTTGCAGGTACTTCTTACCTTGTAGTAAAAGAGTAGAGCCTACCCAGTAAAATATTTTGAGCTCTTGGCATTGCAAAAAGTAGGATATGCCCAAATTCGTAGGTTTTCAGTAACCCGCTACAAAAATACTAAGGGCAAAAAGTAGGTTTCTGTAGTAGAACAAATTTTCGGCGGCTTCAATATGGGCAATAAAATCACCCAATTATTTTTGGATAACGTTCACAAGTTGATTTTTTTGCCGATTCTTGCAGAGAATGTTTAGATTAAATTTCTGTGAATTCGTGTGCTGCTATTAAATAGTTGACTCGAAAGTACTCTGCTGGCCCGTTGATCTACCTCGTACACCTTAGCCCAAATATATAAAGGTTGGTAAAAGATATACGCGCTGATCTGTATGATTGCTCCCTTTCTGATATGCAGCAATGTCTCCACTTGTTTGATGAATTGTAACGCCTGAATTATTACCGGCTATTGGTAGCATTACGGAAGTAGGGTTGCTCGGTGTGGTAAGTCCGTATTGGTTATTAAGAAAGAAGCTGCTAGTGGCTGAGGTTTTGAGTGTTTCCAAGTGTTGTCAGCGGCTGGAATTAGAAGGGCTGTAAGTATATGTCATGTAGCGTGCATTAGAATATAATGTTTTTTGGTCTGGTGTTTTCGAGTTTTCCGAAAAGCTAGCCTTATAGACTCAAGATTAGTTGAATTAAAGGTATCTGTTTGTAGCAGGAGTATCCTTTATATATTGGTGGCATATGGCCTTGTCTAATTTCTCCAAGAATATTTCTTTGATGGCAATGGGGGTTGGTGGATCCCAGGCTATAGGCCTTTTTGCGTCTCCAATAATTTCGCGCCTATTTACTCCTGATGATTTTGGGGTTGCGGCAGTGTTTTTATCTGTTGTTACTATTGCCGCTATACCCTCTACGTTACGACTAGAGCATGCGGTTGCTCTTCCTGGAACGGATAGGGAAGCTTTTGGTGTGATTTATGCGTCGCTTCAAGCGATGTGCGTTTCATTTTTTTTAATAATACTAACTCTGTATATTGGGCAGTCGGCTTTTCCAAGTTTGATCGAAAGAAGTAGGCTAGGGGGTTTTATAGTCTTTCTCCCGCCGGCCATATTATTAACAGGATTGGTTCAATTACTTGTGGCATGGGCGGCTAGAGAAAAAAAATTTATTGCTATTGGTAAAGCAAATTTTTGGCAATCCATAGTTATAGTTTCTACTCGAATTGCCTGTGGAGTTAGCGTAGGCTCTAGTGCGCTGGTTTTGGTAATAACTCAAATGATTGGCGGTGTTAATAAAGTCGCAATAGTTGGGCGCTCTATTGTCACTATGCAAGATTTAAAGAGGTTGTATTTATATAGACAAAGTTTTCGTAAGGTTGTAAGCGAATATCATCAGTTCCCACTGTACTCCGTGCCAACTGGTTTGATGCGGTCTTTTAATGAAAATATGCCGATACTATTGTTGGCAGCCCTCTTTGAACCTGTTTCTGTCGGTCTGTTTGCAATGGCAAGTCGTTTGATTAAATTGCCGATTCAAGTAGTGGGTGAGCCTATAAGATTGGCATATTTGCAAAAGGCGTCGGAACTAGCAAACACATCGGTTTCACTAAATAAATCTCTGGGTAAACTTACCTTGGCACTAGTTTTTATGTCGCTTTTAATGATTGTTCCATTAGCACTCTATGGTGAAGAGTTGTTTGAAATGGTACTAGGCCATAGTTGGGCCAAGGCTGGTATATATGGCTCGATTGTATCGCCTTGGTTCGCCTCCATTTTTATTCAACTCCCTAGTGCATGTGTATATATCGTTTATAAAAAACAAAATCAATTGCTGGTATTTCAGTCTCTAGCAACCGTCTCAATGCTGATCTGTGGTGGCGTAGTGTTTTATAGTGGCATGACAATAATGCAGGCATTGGCTCTTATTTCATGTGTAGGAACGCTACTGAATTTGACCATAATATGGAATGCATTTTTAATTGGAAAAAAGGAGAGTAGAGTGAAGGCTGATAATTTGGGGGGATCAATATGATTTATATTGTACTGGGCATGCATAAATCAGGCACTACACTTTTGTCTACGATGCTGCATAAATCAGGCATTAATATGGGTGAGGGTTTTTCCGTTGGTACTTACGATACGGGGAATCAATATGAGCGCGATGAAGTTTATCAGCTTAATTTGAAGCTGCTAGGCAGTAAAGATGATCAAACGTTAAAGTTGAAGGCTCCAGCAAATTGGATGCTTAGTGTTTCAGAAAAAAATGAAATGCAAGAAGTTGTTGATTGTTGTGAAGAAAAATATGAAGGAATAGATTGGGGTGCGAAGGAGCCGCGCACATGCCTTACTTATAAGTTGTGGCAAGAGGTGCTGCCAAAGCATAAAGTTATTGGTATCTTTCGGCGACCAGAGCAAATATGGCCAAGGTACCGTTGGAAAGGTTGGCGTCGTCGTTATGTAAATTTATATTGGGCTTGGCTCTTTCTTAATCGATGGTATGAGTACAATGAAGGGTTGATTGATGCTGTCAATGAGAATGAAAGCATTGTTATAGAGTATCAAGAGTTCATGACGGATGGTGCTTTGCTTGATCAGTTGTCAGTATTTACCGGCAGAAAGTTGCTTGATGAGAGGCGTGCTTCAATGCATCGGAGTAAAAAAGGTTACGACGCTCCGTTGTTTATAGCAAAATACTTACTTCTTATTTTTAAAGGCCGCTCGGTAGATCGTCTTATAGACAGGCTTTATTCTGCAAAAGCAGGATAGCAATAAGCGTCAGTGCTTTAATGTCAGCATTGGGTAGTATGAATGATAGGCGGGGTTCACCCTTTTTAGCCTATGAGGGCGTCTACGGGAACCGAGAAAATATATGATGAAGTTTAGTTTTTTCTATAAAAAGTTTCTGGGCCCACAATTCATACTAATTTTTGTGGCTCTAAGCTTGGTGCCTGAAGTTGTTTTAAGTAAACAAGATCATTTCATAAACCCATTTTTGGTTTACTACGGGGGGGGGCGTCACTTTAAGATAGATGATTTTGACACACTAAAAAAATTTGATGTGCTTATTCTTGATCGCTTTCGCTATAAAGAAAAACAAAACACATGGAAGAAGCTAAAAAGCAGGAATCGCGAGCAGAAAATATTCTTGTATCAATTGGGACCGGAGATATCTACCAAGAAAGACCACTATAGAGCATTTTATTTGAATAATATTGGTCGTTTTGATGTTTCTAGAGGGCACTCAATGGGCAATGTTAATAACAATAATGAAGAATTTTTTCTTCTGGATCGTTCAGGAAACCGTATTTTCAGACAACAGTATCCAGATGATTATTTGCTTGACTTTGGTAATCCTGAATTTTCTAGATATTGGCTAGAGGCGACGGTTAGAGATATTGTTGATCGGGCATGGGTTGCCGATGGAGTAATGATGGATAATGGTCTGACGTATTATGTTCGTCAAACAAAATGGCATCAACTGCATCAACCAAAAAAATACAGCTCCGCTTTAGAGTGGGATGAAGCGATGAATGGGTTTATTCGCGCTGCCTCTGTGGGTTTGAGGAGCAAGGGGCAGCTGTTAATAGTTAATAGAGGGAATTCCCGTCACAAGGGGCCTATTGAGGCGTGGGTTGCACTTGATGAAGGCCCGGCGCCTCCCGAGTATGTTTTCGAAGAGGGTGCTTTTGCAGCAAGCTGGGGGCAGGGTAGTGTGCAATTTTGGCCTGTGAGCCAGTGGGAGCGACAAATTAAACTACCGTCCCTAATTAATAATTCAGGTGTTGCACTGCTTGGGCATACGGATCTTTTCCCAGGGGAGAGCGGGGTCGATTCATTGGGTAATAAAGTTGATTTTGAGCAAGTATTTTTTTATGCCTTGGGGTCGTATTTATTGGCAAAGCGAAGTGACACTCCCAAAACTCTATTTTCATTTGACTATGGTCGTAGTGAGGGGGCTTACAAGCGTATCTCTTGGTTCGAAGTCTATCAGGCTCTTGATTTTGGTGAGGCGATTTCCAGCTATCAGAGGTTACCGTCGGAACGTAACATCTATTATCGGGAGTTTGAGGGCGGATATGTTTATGTTAACCCCAGCAAAGTTCTTACTGTCGTGGAGGAACTCCCCAAAAATTCAACAAGGCTATTGCTTGATTTGGAAGGAAATAGCCAACTGCTTGAGAGTAATGCTTTTACACTGGGTGCTCATAGCAGTGCGTTTTTTATTAAGAGCAAGGTGGGTAAGTGAGTAAGACGCTATGGGTGTTAGTGTTTCTTTTTTTTGAGATTATTCTTGAGACAGGAGTGAAACTTGCTAGTGTAATTGTTCGAGGTCTAAGCGTTAAGAATGCCTTGATTTATGGCGTGCTGGTGATCTTTTTTTCTTCACTTTTAGTAGGTCGAAGAAGAGTATTTGATAGGTATATTAGATCAACTAATCGCCTTTTAGTTTGGTTTACGCTGTACTGTGCATCGGTGCTGCTAGTAATGAGGGCATTTCCCGTTGAGGGCTATGACTGGGCGACCGGGGTTTTTCGTTTTAAGGCTGGGCAGCTTGATGTTGTGGCCTGTTTTTTCATATTCATGTATTTTTCTGACAGTTTAAAGCGAGCCAGTAATATGCTCACCATATTAATAATGATAATTGGTTTGGCTGCTTTGGGAACATTGGTAGATATGCTTGTCCCCTCGATATCCCTGTTCGGGGTTGATGAGAATACCAGAAGGCCAAATGGTGCATTTGGTGAGCCTAATCAGTCCGCGGCTGTGTTCTCATTGTTCTTGCCTTTTGTGCTGGCAAAAATGTTAGGGAGGAGCAACGTGAAAATTTTGAAGCTCGTTTATGCTGGGGTTGGGGTAATAGTGTTAGCAGCTATAGTGGCTACAGGATCGCGCGGGGGAATTCTTGGTGCCGGAACTGGCGCCTTACTATTTATTTGGTATATAAAGAATCAGCTCTCTATCACGAATAAGATGCTGGCTCTTCTGGCGATACCATTTATGATTACTGCCGTATGGTTTGTTATGCCCGCATTTTTCCAAGAATCATTAATCGCGCGATTTTCATTCCTTGGTGAGAGTGGTGCCGACTATCATGAGGCAAGTGCCGGTCGCACTGGAATATGGCTTCACGCGATTGCGCTTTGGATAGAAAAGCCAGTATTTGGGTGGGGGTGGTCTGGCTTTGAAATTATTAGCGGGGGAGGAGCTACTCATAGTATTTATTTTGAACGACTAGTTGATACTGGCTTAATCGGTTTAACTATCTTTGTTTGGGTCCTATACAGGCTCTGGCGATGCGTATTTGATACTATGAAGAAAAGCGCCGGCAATGAAAGAATTTACCTGTCTGGTTTAGCAGCTGGGTTTCTTGGGTTCAACGTGTCTTTGGTTTTTGTGAATCTGTATACTCCAGCATTAATCGCTTGGTCTTTTGTTGGGGTTATGATTGCTTACGCAAACGAAATTAGAGTTGACCGATTAAGAAGACAAAATAGTGTTAATAAAAGATGTGCAAATGGGCGTGACGCTTAGCTCAAATGCTACCAGTAAGAAGGCATTAATATGAAGAAAAAAATTTGCTTTGTAGGGTTAGATGCCTATCCGGTATTAAATCCTGCTAAGGGAACTCATTATTTTGGTGGTGAGTCTGTTCAGCAGACCCTGCTAGCCAAGGCTTTTCGTGACATCGGCTATGATGTGAGCTTGTTGTCTTTAGACTACGGGCAAGAAGATGGCGAATTGATCGAGGGAATTACTGTTTATAAGACGTATTTTGAAGGTGAGGGCCTACCTGTACTTCGTTTCTTATATCCCAAAATGACATCAATTCTTAGTGCGCTAAAGAAATCTGATGCGGATGTATATTTTCAATCTTGTGCTGGAATGCTTACGGGTATTGTGGCTTGGTTTTGTCAGAAACACGGTAAGAAATTTATTTTCAGACTAGCTCACGATAATGATTGTATTCCAAACGAGTTGATTATTAATAATTGGCGTGACAAAAAACTCTATGAGTATGGTTTGAAGCGGGCTAGTTTAATTTCTGCGCAGGGTGTCAGGCAAAAAGCATTGATGAGTAAAAACTATGGTCTTGCTAGTACCCCTGTAAATATGACAGTGCAGTTACCCACGAATAGTAGCGGTAATACTAAGGATATTGACATACTGTGGGTGAATAATATTCGACAATTTAAACGGCCGGAACTAGTGCTTGAGTTAGCTAAGTTAGTTCCTCATCTTTGTATCGCTATGATTGGCGGGCCAGTATCGGGCAGCGAGGATCTCTATACTTGCCTTAAAGAGCAGGCTTCGAATATCAAGAATCTTAACTTTCTTGGCGCAGTACCTTACCACCAAGTAAACAGCTATTTTGAACGTAGCAAAATTTTTGCTAATACTTCTGACTCTGAGGGTTTTCCTAATTCATTCTTACAGGCATGGATTCGGGGCGTGCCAGTTGTTTCCTTTTTCGATCCAGATGGCCTTATTGATGAAAATCATTTGGGCATTATACCAACTGATATTTCCGATATGGCCAACTCTATATCCAAACTATTGGGTAATAATGAGCACTTGCTTGCAATGGGAAAAGCCTCGAAATTATTTGCAGAGGAAAACTATTCGTCGGTGGTAGTGGCCCGACTTTATGAAACGCTTCTTGATAGCGCTATTTGAGTACTGAGAGTTTTCATCTATTAAACTAAAGGTAGCCGTGGTGCGAAGATCTAAATCTTTAATGGTTATATGCAACTCATTAGGAACCGGAGGTGCAGAAAAGCATACAGTTTCGTTGGTGAACGGGCTTCATCGTAAAGGGTGGTCTATCGTGTTGGTCTATCTTTCCCATTCGACTGATTTATTGGCTGAGCTAGACGAGGGTTTAAGAAGCCGGGCTATTTATGTCCATCGGCGTTCCTATTTAGATTTGGCGGCAGTTGCGTCAATTAGGAGGCTGTTAGCTCAGTACCGAGTTTCTTCGATACTATCTGTTAATCAGCTGCCGCTGCTTTATTCCCTGCTTTCGAGAGGCTTGGATAGAAGGATCCAGCTTTTTTCAGGTTGGCATACAACAAAAATTCCGATAAGGGAGTCAGTGAAATTTTATCTGTCGGCATGGTGGATGTTTAAATTCACAACTAAAGTGATCTATGTTTGTGAAACACAGATGAACCATTGGTCTTCGCGTTGGCTGCATATACGAGGCCGTGGTCTGTATATTTATAATGGCATAGATGTGAAGAAATTCGTATTACCGAAGCAAGAGACGCGCTTAGAGTATAGGGAAAGACTGGATATTCCTCAGGGGGCATTAGTTCTGGTTAGTATCGCCATGTTGCGACCCGAAAAACGTCATGTCGATATGGTGTCTGCTCTTAAAAGGCTCGTTGATAAAGGTTTTGATGTATATCTGCTTTGTGTTGGTGAGGGAAGCGAAAGGGATTCTATTATTTTGGCAGCGGAGGAGTTAGGGCTAAAAAGGCGGGTTAAATTGATCGGTTTGGTAGATGATGTCCAGCCATATCTTGCTGCTTCAGATGCCACTTTGATGCTATCCAATGCTATTGAAACCTTTTCCATTGCCGTTCTGGAATCTTTAAGTTGTGGGTGTCCAGTAGTTGCCTACGATATCGGTGGTATTCGTGAGCAAATAGTAGCCGATGAGCAGGGTGTAGTGCTGCCCTTTAGGGATGAAGGTGCTCTAGTTGCTGCAATAGAGCGACTACAATCGCAGAGACATAGACTAGACAAAAAACGATTACATGACTATGTCGCTGGTCAATTTTCGGTTGATAATATGGTGCAGGCATATGAGGAACTTTTTCTTGGAGAAAATCTGCTTAGCGAGAGAGAAAATTAATAAGTGGTTAGATCGAGTTAATGAATACTCTAGTGCTCCGGCCAATAAGTTCCTTCATGTCTAATTGAGCGTAAAGTAATTTTAGAACTCTTTTTGTGGGTTTCTAATGAAAGTGCTAGATATCCATCAAGCTCCCGCTTGTGTTTGTAAAAAGTTAACGAATTTCAATAGTTTTTAGGGTGGTCCTAATGGTTGTGGCTTTCTTGCGACTGTAGAGGCGCTTTAAGAAAATTTAAAAATCTGGGGGTGAGTTGTAATAAACCTTCATCTATTTGGCTTTAATCTCAATGAATAAAAAAGTAATAAATATAACCATTGGCCCTGATGTTTCAAGTAGTGGCGGTATTTCAACTGTTTTGAATGTAATGAGAGATAGCGGTTTTTTTGAAAAGTGGCAGGTGGTTTTATTACGAACTAAACCGACAAATGAAAACAAGAAGGCTTTCTTCGGCTTGTTTAGATATTTTGTCTTTGCGAAAGCACTAGTTATGTTGGTTTATTATCATCTCTTCTATAAGGTTAACCTTGTACATATTCATACGTCTTCCCGGTGGAGCTTTTTTCGCAAGTCTTGTGTGGTAAGGCTTACCAAGCTCTGTGGTGGTCATGTTGTTTTACACTTGCATGGTTCAGAATTCAGGGAGTTTTATGAGGATGAGTGCAGTGAAAAGAAAAAACAAGAAGTACGCAAAATATTTAATTTGGCAGATACGGTTGTAGTCCTTTCAACGCAGTGGTTGGACTGGGTTGAAAGGATTCTGGAGTGCCCAGAAAGAGCTGTGGTAGTTTATAACTCTGTGCCGGAGGTGCCACCTTCCAAGAGTGAAAGAGACCCTAATCTTATATTATTTCTAGGCCGGATTGGTCCCCGAAAAGGGGCTGAGGATCTTATCAATGCATTTGCTCGCATTTCTAAGGATTTTCCAGAGGCTCGTTTAGCCTTGGGGGGTGACGGTGATATAGAAGCCTTTAAGCGGCTTGTGTCAACTCTTGGGCTTGATGATCGTATTGATTTCTTGGGCTGGGTCTCGGGTGATGAAAAATCACGCTGGCTAAGGCAGGCAGGTATTTACGCCCTGCCAAGTTATAACGAGGGCTTTCCTATGGGCGTGTTAGAAGCCATGTCGGCTGGTGCCACTGTGTTGGCATCAAGAGCAGGTGGGATTCCTGATGCGATTACGCATAAAAAAGAGGGGCTTCTGGTGGAGGCGGGAGATGTTGACGGGATTGCTGAGTGCCTGAGAATGTTGTTGTCAGATGAAGATTTGAGGAGCATGTATGCGGCGCAGGCTAAAAATAAGTTTTTAAATAACTTTTCACCTGATGTTATTTTTCCTCAGCTAGACAGTATCTACGCACAATTTTCGGATTCTAAGTAGTGTTAAGTATTGTATGTTTGTATCTTTCTTTCTTTCTAGGTCTAGGTCTAGGTTGATATGAATGAATATAATCCTTATTGATGTTCATGTTTTGCGCCTACGTTAGATGGGTGCTGTCAGATCAGTCGAAGTGAAAAGTATTCAGAGGGCTCTTTGTGAAAAAGTTTGTAATTCTTATCGAGGATGATTTCGAAGTGATGGGGAATGGGCGAGGGAATGTGGCGGATTTGCAGTATTTGCCAGCGCTTTCTTTTATGAATATTGCAAATAAATATAATGCAAAAATTACATTTATGGTAGATATTGCCCACAAGCTAATGCTTGAGAAACTATCGCCTGATCACCCTGAGCTTGATATACAAAATACGATTCTTGATAAAACAATATTGCTAATGAAAAGTATGGGGCATGATGTTCAGCTTCATTTGCACCCTCAATGGCTTAATTCAAGGTATAAAGATGGGCATTTTTATTTAAGTGAAAAATGGAATATTGGTCTTTATGATCAGCAAGAACAGAAAGACTTAATTCAAGGTTCTGTAAATCATCTGACGCAACTATTGGGCAAGAAGTACCCTGAATACAGTGTTTGTGCATTTAAAGCTGGCTCTTGGGGTATGCAGCCATCGGCGACCCTCCTTGCCGCGCTTAAGGAGGCGGGCATTAACATTGTTATGGGGGTTAGAGAAGGGCTGCAAATACCCAGCCAGGGTTTAGACTATCGAATGCTTGAAGAGAAGTACCTTCCGTATTATCCAGATTCCAATGATATAACCAAGTTGGCAGAAAACACAAAAAACCCTGTGGTAATTCCAATGCAGCCGTATGCTCCAGACTTGGGAACCTTTTCTAGATACGCATTAAATCAAGTTGTCACAAAACTGCGATATAAGAACACCTCAAGTTACTATGAGGCAAGTGCTGCCCCCCAGCAAGTGAAAGCTCTTAACCCTATTAACGATAGTAAAATATTTAGTGCTGCTCTTAGGCCATATCGCACACATCTTAAAATCGGTAATCAGCCATTGTCATATTTAAAATCGTCCTTCGATGATGTTATACGCGAGCTAGATAAACGTGATGACGCAAGGATTCCTATCCTTATAGAAAGCCATACTAAACAACATCACCATTATTATGATGATATTGATAGATTTTTTTCATATATAACAAATAAATATGAATCGAAAATAGAATTTGGAGATATGACAAGTTTTAGTCATGAGTTAAAAGTTAACCCTGGTCTTGCTAGAGTGAAAAGTGCTATTTAAAAATAGACCTAGATCCACTTGGTGTTTTTGGAACACTGTTCTGGCAGGTTTTTGAGTTTTCTGAGTTAAACAGGTGTAGGAAAGAACTTGGAAAGTAAATAGAGCTTCCCCTGTGATGCGCTTGGGGCATGTATGGATATGTTTAATTTAGGGTGAATTATGGTGTCTTCATTTGTTAAATCGTCTGATATGTATGCCTCTCTTCGAAGACTGAAGAATCGACTGAATCGTCGGGGTTTAAAAAAATGCAAAAAATTATCAATCGAAGAAGTTCGAGATATCCTGCGGCAGGAAATGGGGCTTTTTGAGGGTCAAGCAGTGCTAGTACACTGCGGGTTTGGTTTTTTGAACGCCGACTTTTCACCACAGGAGTTGATTGGTGCGCTTAAAGAGATAGTTGGAAAATCTGGTGTTATCATGATGCCATTTTACCCCCCTGCATTATCGGCGGACTGGTTGCAGTCTGGCCGTGTATTTAACTCGGAAACTATTAAGTGCAGCACGGGGGTTTTAGCGCAATGCTTTGCTAGAGACCCGGATGTGAGAATTAGTTGCCACCCCATTAAGGCTGTTGCGGTATGGGGTGATAGATCTGAGGAGCTGATAAAAAACCACCACTTGTCCAAATACCCCTATGATGAAGAGAGTCCATATTTTCACTTGGCTGCTATTAAGGGCTCTGCATCTATCGGTCTTGGTGTGAGAAATTGCTCTATGGTTCACTGTGCAGAGGATGCCTTTGAGTTGAATAAATCTTATCTTTACAGTGATAAGCAGGCCATAGCGGGTGTTATTCATAATGGTTCGACTGTAGATGTCAGCACGTACTTTCATCATGGGCGAGAAGGCTTAATGTCGTCTGCCGCATACTTTGAAAAGTACTGTAGTGATGTGGTTTCTATATTCGAAACGAACGGGGTAGTCTTTTACTCTGCTGATAATGGGAAAATGATGTTCCGTATGAAAAAACTTCTTACAGAAAAAGTTAATCGCCTGGACTGTTAGGTTTACAAAGTATCGCTTTATAAATTGTCATTAAGACACCTTCAGACTTTTTTGGTTACGACTTTTGGCGCTGTCAAGCTGGTTATTTGTCCAGCTTTGGGGTGTCCCTGCTTCAGTTGAGGCAATACGGTTTCGATTATATATTTGAACCTAGGCATCGGTATTTTACGTAGGCCAGCGTACGCTGGCCTTTTATCCTGAAAAGCATGTAGATATGGTTGTAAATTAGTAGTGCATAAGTTTAAGTGGTATCTAAAACGTTTGAGCGTTATGCAGCCGCAAGAAATCTGGTTCAGGGTGGCTGAGGCAGCATGGATGAAGTGGCTATATCTTAGTTATTTCTTGGGTGCTTATGGTAAACGATATGATAGTTTGGATAGCACTGACTTTGAATTTTGCACAGCTACTGAGGTACAGCTTCCGAAATTGCCCTTTCACTATGAGCCAAAAGAAGAGGCGATTAGAAATATCCTCTCGGGGAGTACGGCGGCACTTGGTTTTGAGTGGGCTTGGGCAGGTCGCGATGCGGATTGGCATTATTCTCCAGATACAGGGCAACCTTGGCCGAAGTTATTTTTTGACAAGATTGATTACCGCCAAGGAAACCCCTTTGGTGATGTGAGAGTGGCTTGGGAGCCATCTCGGCTCCAGCACTTCATTGAGTTGGCATTAATTGCACAAAATAAACCACTTTATCGCGACGAAGCGATCAAGTTACTTACTCAGCAGCTCGAATCCTGGGTTCGGGCTAACCCAGTTGGTTGTGGGATACATTATATTTCTGTGATGGAGTGTGGCCTGAGGTTGATGGCTGTTTGTTATGCGCTGGACATAGCGAGGCCTTATCTTGAGAAAAATTCTGCTGTTTGGTGTGCCGTGGCAGCTATCGTTTCAAGCCATGCGGATCTTATTCGCCAACGTTTATCGTTACACTCTTCTGCTGGAAACCATACTGTAGCAGAGTGTGCTGGTTTGGTTTATGCGGGCTTACTTTTTCCTGAAATAAATGACGCTGATGATTGGCTTGCAACGGGGGTGTCAATTCTAAGCCAGGAAGCTGAGCGCCAGGTGCTTTCTGATGGAGGGGGTGTTGAACGTTCACCTTGGTATCATCTTTTCGTGCTTGACCTGTTAGGGCTTGTGGTCGAGTTGCTTAGGTTTAAAGGTCAAGCTGTTCCCAGTGAGATTACAGGTGCCTTAGTGCGTGGACGGCGGTTTATCGGGGTTTTGGCTAAAACTCCAACTGACTTACCAAGGCTGGGGGATGCTGATGATGGTTATGCACTTTCTCCATACCTCAGGCTCTCTTGGGATGTTTCGGCCGAGCGGAAGCAGGTGGAAACCTTTACTGACTATGGTTTGACCCGTGTGGCAGTGGGGGGAAATGGTGGGGGTCAGTTATTGCTTGATCATGGGGCACTTGGCATGGCGCCTTCTTATGGTCATGGGCACGCGGACGCTCTCTCATTAGTTTTGAACGTTGGTGAGCGAGAATTACTGATTGATACAGGTACTTTCAGCTATACAGGAGAGCCTGAGTGGCGTAGTTATTTCAGAAGTACGAGTGCTCATAATACGGTTTGTGTTGATGAGCTCGATCAGGCGCAGCAGAGCACGCCGTTTCAGTGGTCCAGGCCCTATACCTCTGAGCTCGTCGGGTCTCATGTGACGAATAAAGGGGTCGTTTATCTGAAAATGTTTCATGACGGCTATAAAGAACTAGGCGTGACGCATGTGCGCTATGTGGTGGTTATACCAGATAAGTTAGTGATTGTGCGCGACCTGCTAGAAGGAAAGGGGCAGCATAAACTTGATCTCTACTGGCATTTGGCGGTGAACCCTGTGGTTGATGGTGATGCATTACATTTTTACGGTAATGATCAAGCAGCCTCGATGAGGCTGTGGGGCGGAGATTTCTCATTGCATCGAGGCGAGCTGAACCCGGCTTGCGGCTGGGGGTCAATGTGTTATGGGGTTCGTGAGCCTGTCACAACGATTAAGAAGAGTTATTGCGGGGGTTTGCCCTATAGTTTTGTTACCTCAATTGAGCTAACTGATGAATGTTTTGATGAGCGGGTTCTTAAAGAGCACCTGGATATAGCCCAATCCTGGAATTTTGAGCGTCCTGGCTAATTCAGCTTTTGGGGAATCATGGCAGTAAGTGTTCTTTAGTTTTTTTTGTGGCCACAGGCCAGATATGGATGAGCAAGATATAGGTTCTGGGGCTGCTGGCCTAACAGGTTGTTGAGATGCGCTGACTAGAGTCAGGCGCAAGGAAAGCCAAGCGAAAAAATCGAGTTTACACCTATAGATGGGTAGCGCCTTCCTCGTGAAAGGCTTTGGGTGATTTGAATATGATCTTGCCGAAAACAGGCGCCTTAGATGGCCAAGTAAATAGAGTTTCAACAAGCTATGGGGGTTGTAAATAAAATGAGAAATGGCAGAGTTATTGTTGCAGGAAGTCCTATCGACAATGTGGGTATGGATGGTGCGGTACGTTATGCTGAGACGATGATTGAGGAAGGTCAACAATGCACCATACTTGCCGTTAACCCGGAGAAGGTGATTGCTGCGCGCGAGACCCCTGAGCTTCACGCCTGTTTGAATTCAGCAGGTTTGCTTATCGCCGATGGTATTGGAATGATCTTGGCTGCCCGTCTTCATGGCCTTAATTTTAAGGAGCGCGTGCCTGGCTCTGAGCTTATGCCCAGGTTATGTGAAATGGCGGCTGAGAATGGCCACAGTGTGTTTCTTTATGGTGCAAAAGAAGGTGTTAACAAGCAGGCCGCAGAAAAGCTAGCGCAGCAGTACCCAGGCTTAGTTATTGCGGGTCGCCAGGATGGTTATGTGGCTAAAGAAGGTATGTCAGCTCTAGTTGATAAAATAAATGCCTCTGGGGCAAAATTGTTATTTGTTGCCTTAGGTAGCCCTCGGCAGGAATACTGGATCACTGAACATAAGTCAGAACTCAGCCCTTTGGTTATTCAAGGTGTTGGTGGAACATTCGATGTTATTTCGGGCAGTGTAAAGCGGGCACCTAAATTATGGAGAGCTATACATTTAGAGTGGTTATATAGGTTGTTATCCCAACCTCAAAGGTTTTTGCGACAAACTCGATTGCCTGCATTTGTTTGGTTAGTATTATGTGACCGTATGGGTCTTGTTAAGATATAAAGACTCTAGGGCATCTCTAAAAATTACCTTTTTACCCGATAGCGGCGTCAGCTCCGCACGCAACTATTCATGTAACCCTTGCATACTCGGCTTTGGCTTCCTGCGTTGCTCTACCTCCTCCATTCATGGAGTCGTGCGGGTTTCCGTGCGGCGCTTCCTTGCTCTCGAATAAAATTTCTAATTTTTAGAGGCGCCCTCTATAAAGCCAGTCTAACAAAAAATATATTTTAGCTGTTGTGGTGGCCGCCGCCAAGCATGAAAGTTTTCAGAGTAACTATTTAGTGCTGGAATCTATAGCCTTGGGTGGAAAAATAGTAAATTGCTGAAATTCTATTAATGTGTCCATCTATGGCGTCGCTTAAGGCGCCCACTTCAGGTAAAATTGTGCGCACAATAACCAATGCGTTTCATGGGGCAGGCTCTGCTCACTTATATGTGTAGACTTCAATCTTTCGACTGGTTTTGCTTTGTACCTGACTCTGGCCCGCGAGGTTCAATAGTCTGCTAGGCCCAGCTTATAAAAAACCACATCTATTTGAAGTGAGGTTTTTGCTTGGTATAAGCGTGATATTCATATAGAACAAATAATAGTTGGCACTTCCATGTTTCGATTCTTTTTAGTTTGCGTGGAGTTAAATATTTCATGAAAAACTCCCCTCATATGGCGCCGCCTTTAGCATGGCGGAATTCATTTAAGGTTGCTGCTGTAGCAATGTGTGCCTGCCTGGCTGGGCTGCTGTATTTGTTTTGGGATGGTGTCGAGTATACTTTGGAGTACTGGGGGCGTGAGCAATACAGTCACGGCCCAATGATCCCTATCGTGGCTATCTTTCTATTTTTTCAGCGCGTTCCTAGGTTGGAGTCCTTGCCAGTGTCTGGGCGTTGGTCGGGCTGTGTGTTAGTGCTTTTGGGCTTGGCAGGTTGGGTGTTGGGCGAGCTGAGTTCTATCTATACAATCTTGCAGTATTCATTTTTATTGATTTTTTACGGGCTGGTGATTGCCGTTCTAGGCTGGCCACGTAGCAAGTGCGTGTGGGCAGCGTTGGCATATTTACTCTTTATGATTCCTCTGCCCAGCTTTCTCTATGCTAATTTATCGCAACAAATGCAATTGTTATCGTCCAGCTTGGGTGTGGCGGTGATTCGTTGGTTCGATATTAGTGTTTTTCTTGAAGGCAACGTGATTGACTTGGGTGTCTACAAGCTGCAGGTGGTTGAAGCTTGCAGTGGACTAAATTATTTGTTCCCGCTGATGAGTTTTGGTTTTTTGCTGGCTTACCTGTTTCGTGGGCCGGCCTGGCAACGCTGTTTTGTTTTTGTTTCGACTGTGCCAATTACAGTTTTAATGAACAGTTTGCGCATTGGTGTTATTGGTGTTCTGGTGGAGCACTTTGGTATTGAGATGGCGGAAGGTTTTCTGCATGCTTTTGAAGGCTGGATTATCTTTATAGTTTGCGTGGCATTTTTACTGTTAGAAATTAAGCTGTTCACGTTGTCTTCAAAAACAGGGGGTAGTCTGCTTGATGCCCTGGATATATATTGGCCAAGCAGTGATGTGATCAAAAAATCCGGTAGGGGTGTGGTATCCGCAAGCTCCCCGTTAGTGGTGAGTATGGTGCTGCTGTTGGTCTTCATTCCTGTGTCGGTTTCGCTAAAAAACCGTACAGAAGTTATTCAGCTGCGTAATGAGTTTGCTTCTTTCCCTTTGTTTTATAAAGATTGGTTAGGACGACAGGGTAGTATCGATGCAAATATATTGCTTGGTCTTAAACTCTCTGACCACTTTATTGCCGATTATCATGCGGTTAACAATGGCAGCTCTCCGATTAATCTATATGTCGCTTTCTATGCGTCGCAACGTAAAGGCGCCTCGGTTCACTCGCCCCGTTCTTGTATTCCGGGGGGGGGGTGGGAAGTTCAAAGTATAGAGCAGCAGAGTTTGGAAACCCCAGGGTTAGCAGAAGAATTTATTGTCAATAGAGTGCTGATTCAAAAGGGTGACTCTAGGCAGTTAGTTTACTACTGGTTTCAACAGCGGGGGCGCATTATTACTAATGAGTATCTTGCTAAATGGTTTATTTTTTGGGATGCACTGACAAAAAATAGAACTGACGGAGCATTAGTCCGAGTTACTATACCGGTTACTGAAGCTGATGGCTTAATAGGGGCGGAAGCGAGCTTGCAGAAATTTATTGCTGATTTTTATCCTCTGGTTAGTGAATATATTCCTGATTAATTGTTTGGTCAGTATTTTTCAAAAGGTGAAAACTTTAATGCGTTCAGTTAGGAAAAAGTTGACGGGGCGGATTACAAAATCAATAATCGCCCACACTGGAAATTAGGAGTTACAGTTGCAGTGACCGATCGCTCAATTTCAAGAGAGGCGGCCTGATAAATATCGCACTTCAAGGTTGAACTCACGAAATTATGATTGTTATGGAGCCGCGAAGACGGCAAGGTTTTCCATGGAATTGATTTTAACTTTTTCTACAGCGTTTCTACTCGCGATAGCTTTGACCCCGCTCACAATCAGGTATGCTGGTGGTTTAGGCTTGGTTGATATGCCGGGTGATGAGCGAAAAATTCATACCCAACCTATTCCTCGGGTGGGTGGCATCGGCATTGTTCTTAGTGCATTAATTGCCACTAGTTATTGGATTACACCTGAGGGAGGGCTTTGGTCTGAGCTTTGGGGTCTGTGTTTGGGCAGCATTATTATTGTTGTCTTCGGTTTTGTTGATGACCGCTCTGACCTTAATTACAAGCTTAAGTTTCTTGGTCAGATCCTGGCAATTTTACCACTTTTGTTTAGTGGTGTTTTTTTTGAGACTGTCCCGCTTTTAGATTTATCCCCTGCCCCCCTGTGGATTTCTCTCCCGCTGACTTTTTTCTTTATGCTGGGTGTTATTAATGCGGTTAACCTTACTGATGGTCTTGATGGCTTAGCCGCCGGGACGATGGTATTAAGTTTGGCTTTGATAGTGCTTTTTTCCGCGTTATCTGGCCAGCATAATACGGCCTTGGTTTCCATTAGCATTATTGGTGGCTTGCTCGGTTTTTTGCGGTTTAATACGCACCCCGCTAGAGTTTTTATGGGCGATACGGGCAGTCAGTTCCTAGGCTTTATTGTTGCAGCCCTGGCCATAAAAGCAACGCAGCATGATGCAATTGCTATAAGTCGTATACTTCCATTACTACTGGTTGGCTTGCCAGTGATGGATACCCTAATGGTGATTTCTATACGCTTATACCAGGGTAACCCGCCTTTTCATGCGGACAAAAACCATACGCACCATCAATTAATGGCATTGGGTTTTCGTCATTACGAAGCTGTGGCGACAATATATTTATTACAGGCTGCCTTATTAGCAGCGGCTTGGGTTTTTCGTTACGAAAACGATAATGTTTTGCTAGGGGCTTATCTTTTATTTTGTGGTGTATTTCTTGGTGCTATCTGGTTGGGCAAGATAACGCATTGGCGTTTGCATGCTGACCAGGCTTCAGTAGGTTACGAAAGGCGCAATCAGTTCATGCGCCGTAATGACTGGCTCTACTTGCACTCGTCACGCGTGGTTGAGGCAATGCTCGGGTTTTTTTTTATCAGTGTTGCTTTTTTTGTAGAGGTGACGGAGCCGGTATATACAGATATAGCGCGAGTGCTGGTCGTTGTGTTCAGTGTGTTGTGGGGTCTTCAGCTCCTTAATTTACTTCCCTCTAGAGTGGTGACTCGGATGCTGGTTTATAGTGCCGGTATTGTGTTGCTCTATACCCAGCTAATTGATATGACTATTCACCCCGTATCTAATATGTTGATTGATACATACCTTGCTGTAACGTTCGTGGTTTTATTGTTGGCTTTACTTACAACGCGTAGAGAAGTATTTCGCTTTGATACGCAGGACCTTCTAGTAGTGTTGTTCGTTTTGCTTGTGCCCTTGTTGCCCTTGGGGGGCTTTACTGATATTGCACTGGGCAGGTTGGCCTTACGTTTTGCCGTGCTTCTATATTGCTGTGAGTTTTTACTTGGTAAGCAGGTGCAAGATTATCGTTTATTGAACATGGCGATAGTTGCCAGTATGGCATTGCTTGCAGGGGTGGTTTAGAGCGCCATATAAATTCTGATTTATTTGATCAGGTGACTTGAATCTATTTTTTGCTGGCTGGTTTGAATAAATACAATGACTGGAGAGAGAATGCCTATTAAAGCGAATAAGCTACTTGTGTTGGTGATACTGTTGCTGCTGGGTGCGTGCTCGGGTGGTGAGGATCGGCAAGCTAAGTACTTCACCAAGGCTCAGCAACTATTTGAGCAGAAAGACTACGAGAAGGCACGAATTGAAGCGAAAAATGTTTTGCAAATTAACAGTGATCATGTGGCTGCGCGCTACCTGCTTGCTTTACTTCATGAGCAGGAGAAGAGCTGGCAACAAATGTATGCCAACCTGAGTCTGGTTATAAAGCTTGATCCAAGCCATGTGCCGGCTCGCATCAAACTGGCAAAAATGCTGTTTGCTAATAGTCGATATAGTGATGCGCTGGAGCAACTGGACGCAGTATTGGCTCAGGATGCAGAGCACCTCGATGCGCTGGCACTACGAGCGGCGGTTTATTTTCGCAACAACGATTACGATAGTGCGTTAGCAGCTGCACAGCATGTGCTGAGCAAGCACCCTGGTCATGTTGAAGCTATCTCGGTGTTATCTATGGTTTATGCCGAAAAGGATCCAGATCAAGCCTTGGCTGTGATTGGCGATGGCATTAAGCAGCAGACGGGTGATGCATCTTTAAAGCTGATCAAAATTGATTTGCTTAAGAAACAGCAGCGCTCAGGTGAGGTGATAAAAACCTATCGCCAGTTGATAGAGCAGTTTCCCAAGAACCTGCTTTATCAATACCGCTTTGTACGTTATCTCGAACAAATTGACCGCATTGACGAGGCTGAAACGGTGCTGCGCAATATTCTCGATGCGCGATCAGAGAATGTTGAGCTTAAACTTTGGTTGGTTCAATTCTTGGCAAATAATCGTAACCCCGAATTGGCAGAAACAACACTTAAGGAGTTTATAGCTCGGCAACCAAAGCTATATAAATTCCGCTTTGGTCTCGGAAAATTTTACACTGTACAGCAAGAATATGGTGATGCTCGAGAGGTTTATCAGGCCGTTATTGCGTTGGATGATGCGGGTGCCGATGGTTTGTTGGCTCGTAATCGACTGGCTGAGCTGGCCTTGCTGGAAAAAAATTCGGCCCAGGCTGAGGGTTTGTTGGAAGAAGTGTTTGCGATCGAACCGGAGAACAAGGAGGCGCTGCTGACCCGTGGGCGCATGCACTTAAATAACAAAGACATTAAGTCTGCCATTACAGATTTACGTACGGTTTTGCGCAATGCGCCGAAGTCAATCATTGCGCTAAAGCTGTTGGCCCAGGCTCACGAGTCTGATGGTGCTCGCAAGCTTGCGCTTGATAACTATCGGCAGGTATTGCAGATTGCGCCTGTTGATGATGAAGCGACATATCATGCGGCGCGACTGGCATTTGCTGATGGTGAGTATGAAGTCGCGGAGAATTTATTGATCATGCTGGCTCGACGCCAGCCAGATAACCCCGAAGTGTTTCGTAAGCTGGTGGCTACTTATGGGAAACAGAATCGGTGGCCCCAAGCACACCTTGAAGCGGATAAGCTTATTAAGGAAGAGAAAACAGTAGGCTTGGGGCATTATTTAAAGGGCCGCCTCTATTTTGACCAGGAAGATTACTCAACTGCAGCCGACTCATTTGAGCAAGCTCTGTTGCATAAACCGGCTGGAGTTGAGGGCTTAAAATTTCTAGTAGAGGCTCGTCAGAATAGTGGGCATAAGGAGTTAGCCGAGCAATATGTGGGCAAGCATGTTGAGCGCTACCCTGAGCATGTTCACGCGCTAGAGTTGCTGGGGAATTTGCAGCAACAGAAGGGTGAGCTGGCCGATGCTCGTGAGCTGTATAAAAAGGTGATTGAGATGGAGCCTGCGCGCAGCTCAGCATATCGACTTCTTGCCGCATCTTATGCTTCTGAGGGGCAGTGGCAGCAGGCTTTGGCTATCTATGAGCAAGGCGTTGACAGTAACCCTCTAGATACGGGGCTCTTGATGTCTTTAGCGGCTTTGCATACACGTATGGATTCGTTTGATGCCGCTATAGAAACTTATGAGAATATTCTAGAGCTTGAGCCTGGTCACATAACTGCTGCGAATAACCTGGCTGTGGCTTTGGTTGATTACCGGCCGACACCCAAAAATTTGGCCAGGGCTCGTGCTTTAAGTGAGCCGCTATTGAGCAAAAATCGTAATCCGGTATTTCTCGATACGCTTGGTTGGGTGCATTACAAGTTGGGGAATAACACTCAGGCCCTGAACTTGTTGGTTGAGGCGGTGCAGTCTGGAGGGGATGGCGCGGTATATCACTACCACCTTGGCATGGCTTATTTTAGCAATAACCAGCTTAGCTTAGCTAAGCAACAGCTAACACTGGCCTTGCAAGATGAAAATGAAAACTATATCGGAAGAGAAGAAGCGGAGCTGACGATAAAGTCTTTGTTGTAATCGATAACGCCGGATTATTTTTATACCTGAGTAATGCGGCGTTAACGTTATTGTTTGCTGGTGTAGTGAGGTCGATGCTTTCCAATTATAACCGGCACTATCTTTTCTATTTTTGAGTAGGGCTTCTCCTTACTATTCTTTGGTCTGCTTGGGTTGAGTATTACCACCCCAGTAGGCCCTCAATTTCTTACCCAGTTAGATTTGCTTCCGAGCTTTATTGCTCCTGCTATTTCAATAGCGCGCCGACGATATTTCAAATCTTTCACCGTTTTTGTGTGTGGTATTCAGCGGTCAATCTATCCGAATCGGAAGCGATGTTGCTGGGCTGCGCCTTTGGTTAATACTTTTTAGTTACTAGTCCCGAATCATAGCCAGCAGAATGCTGGGCCTTCTGCTCAAGTTCCCGTTAAATCACATAAGCGAAGTGCAATTTGTATTCTCGTGTACCCTCCTGCGTCTGAGCGTAAGCGTGCGACAATATGTCACATTGTATATTTGTCGTTAGCTGGATATTGTTCCCATCAATTTAGTTGGCATGTCGTAAATAGAAAAATCGATACATCCTTCTATTTGGTTTTTTGGGTGTAGAGTATGGTGTTTGGAAGAAAATATTCCTGACGGCTAATTCTGTTTGCCCCGCAGCCCGCTAAAGAATGCCTCTAGTTTATTAGGGGTGGTTTAGGCTTGCTTCGTATGGCCTGAACATAAAATAGCAATAGATTAAAGTCTGAAGTGTGTGCAGGGGTAGCAGTGTAAGTGGCGGGCAACAGAGTATGGCCCGCATAATTTTCATGGTTAGTTGTCATTCTAGAAGCTGCAATTGGAGTGCGAAGCTCTGCATGCCGATAGTAGGGGTTTTTAGGTAAGCTCTTGCTGTTAGGGGATTTTAAAAGCTCTTCTCGTTAGCCATATACGGTGTCTAGGCCCAATAAGGTGAGTGTAAACTTTAAAACTTTCTTTGCGCGGTGATATGTCGCCTAAAAACCCCTGTTGCCGGTACGTATCTTTTTTGTACTTAAAAGATGTTTCTAGGATCACTTTATCTGTATCGCAGTTTGGATAAATTGGTTGCTTTCTTTTAAAAATAAATAGTTAGGAGTATTAATATGTCTAAAACACTATTTTCTTTTCCTTCACTTACTGCAATAACGCCAGCAGTAGCGCTTGGCTTTGCGCTAACAGGTGGTAGTGCTTTTGCTGTAACTACAGCAACTGGAGGTGCGGTAACACTCAACGGCTTTAATGGGGACTACCTGCTTGAGAAAGGCTCTGTTCTGCAAACGGATGTCGGAACTGGGAAAAGCTCCTGGGGTAGTAATCCTATGCTGGTTAATTCTGCTTGGGCCCACGCTGGTAAATGGTTTGAATTTGAGTTGGCAGAGGCCGCAACTGTTACTATTAGTGCTGAAGCGAAGGTGAGTGGTGAAGTTGATCCCGCTATTAGTGTTTACACCTCTGGCACAGCTGCCTTTAATGCGGGAACTAATAGCTGGGATGCAGACGGAACTGCAGCATCTGGTTTTGGCACCCCGCATAGTTTTAACGCCACAAGTCAGTTAGGAGAAGCGGGTACCAAGTGGATGCAGGATGGCCAGGGCGGAAATATGCAGGAAGCACTGGGTTATGCTAATGCAGGTAACACTTATGCTAGCTCACCAACAGGTTGGGGCGAAACGATTCTCGAAGGGGAATCTTTGGGCAGCGGGACCTATGAAAATGGAGTGAGCTGGACAACCGGTGACAACTATGCCGACCTTGTTCTTAATGATCTGGCTCCAGGCTTTTATAGTATTTTTCTTGGCGGTGCTAATCATTCCTTAGCAGGTGGAGACGTTAATCTTTCAGTTAGTGCTGTGCCACTACCTGCTGCAGTATGGCTGTTCGCATCTGGGTTTATTGGTCTGGTAGGCATGACGCGAAGAAAAAACAAAGCGTAAGTGAGTACCATATAAGTAATCTGGAATATTTGTGAGTAAAGCCACAAGGAGGTGGCAATAAGGAAGTGATCTTAAACAAGAAGAATACTTGTTTAAATAAGTGGGCAAAGGGAACGGCCTTTCCATATGGATAGTGTTTTAAATGGTTGTTGATTGTAAGCCAACTATTTGCATTGAGAAATAATTGGAATTAGGAGGCCTCTGGTGCCCCGGCAGTTTTTTTGGATCAAGGCGTCAAGGGTACGCCAGGTATTTTGTTTTTTTGTTGTATGTTTTTCCCCTTATATCTCTGCAGGCGCTGGATTTGGGCCTGTACCGCTCTCTTTGAAAGGTCTTTCTCCACCAGAGGTGCCCGGCCTATTGGATGGCCCCAGCCCTATTGTTATTAATAGAGAAAAGGCACTCGTGCTGGGTAAAGCACTGTTTTGGGACAGCAGTGTGGGCAGCGATGGTATGGCTTGTGCCTCGTGCCATTTTCATGCCGGTGCTGATTCACGAACTAAAAATCAATTAGCCCCTTCAGGAAAGGTTAACCAAGAAATTATTACCGAGGCGCTTGGCTTTGATCAGGCACCTGATGGGGCATTCTTTGGGCCATCGCACACACTTCGCAAGCATGACTTCCCCTTTGTTCAGTTCGCTGACCCCGTTAACTCTAATGCTGTCATTACTTACGAAAGTGATGATGTGGTTTCCTCTTCAGGAACTTACGGCGGTGAATTTAAGTCGGTTTACTGGGATGAACATCAGCAGGACAATTGTTCCTATGAGGCTGGTTCGGTGTTTCATACGGGCGCTTCACCTTATGCCCTGCGGAAAGTGTCAGACCGTAATGCACCGACGGTAATCAATGCGGTGTTTAATTTTCGCAATTTCTGGGATGGACGGGCCAATAACATTTTTAATGGCAGCAGTGCCTGGGGGAATCGCGACCCTGATGCCGGTGTCTGGCAGGTAAATGAGTCAGGTGAAATTGAAAAAGTTAGACTGGAACTGAAAAATTCATCTCTCGCATCGCAAGCAGTCTCTCCACCGGAAAGTAGTATAGAAATGGCTTGTCAGAACAGAAGGCTGGCTGATCTGGGGCGCAAGTTAATGTGGCGCCGCCCTTTGGAAAGCCAGGCTGTTCACTGGAATGACAGTGTATTAGGTGCGTACGCTAATAGTCAGTCAGGTGAGTTTCGTAATGGATTAAATACCTTTTACCGTCTGTTAGTGAAGCAGGCATTTGATCCTCGCTTCTGGTCTTATGCCGCAAGAGCGGAAAGCTTTGGTCAGCCACCTACCATCCCGCCTTGGCGACCCCTGCCTTATGAGCAATATGAAGCAAATTTCGGAATGTTTTTTGCGATAGCTTTGCAAATCTATCAGTCCACTCTGATCTCCGATGACTCACCCTTTGACCGAAGTGCTGTGAATGAGGAGGGTATGCCTGTCGACTTAAGTGAGGCTGGGCAGCGGGGGTTTACTGCTTTTCGTGATGGGCATTGTGCGCTTTGTCATATCGGCCCTCATTTTACTTCTGCCGCAGTGGAGAGTAATGCGGAACTTTTTAAAACAAATCCACATGCTTTTGGAAATGCACAGATGAAGATCAACGCCTCGAATAATGTGGTAACACGTTTCCCATCGATGGGCGGAATAGGGCTGATGGATGTCGGGTTCACCAATACAGGCGTCTCTTCTCACGGGGCTGATATTGGTTTGGGTGCTACGGATCCTTTTGGAAACCCTCTTTCATTTTCCGAGCAATTTCTTCAGCTTTTATCGGGCAACCCATCTGCTCAGGTCGACCCTTACGTTAATGAAGTGCGCGTTTGTGATTTTGACACGCCGCTCGCACTTGATAGTACACTGGCGCACCCCTTAATGTTTACGCATGATGATGGGGCGCTGTTAGTACAGCAGGAAGATAGTGAGGCTTGTTTTCGACCCACTGCAAACTTAATTCCTTCGCCGGAAGTGGCTTCTGCAGAGTTGGAGGGAGAAGATAATAAGAAGATGCGAAGCGCGACGTCAGGTGCTTATAAAATACCAAATTTACGCAATGTTGAGCTAACAGGCCCCTATATGCATAACGGTGGTATGGCTAGCCTGGAGCAGGTTGTCGATTTTTATGTTCGCGGTGGCAACTATAACCCACCAGGAAAACAGTTCGGGTTTGTTTTTCCTCAGGCTTTTTTGCGAAGTGATGCTGAGCTGAAAGCAGATTTAATTACCTTTATGGAAGCGCTTACTGATGAGCGGGTGCGTTTTGAGCGCGCCCCCTTTGACCATCCTGCAATCCGGATTCCTCATGGGCATAATGTGGATATAGAGTCTTCCATGGGCACCGGTCTAGCAGAAGACCAGTGGTTATTGGTTCCAGCCGTGGGTGCGGAAGGTAGAGACGAGCCCTTGAAAACCTTCCAGGATATTCTGGAATAGCGGGCTCTATAGAGCAGGCAGATATGAAAAGTTTCAATTCGGTCTACATTGGCACCATCAGGAGCGCCGGCTATGACAAGTAATTACGCAATACCCCGTATAACGCTACGAGTAGTATCCTTACTGCTGCTTAGCCTTACTGCTGGCATAGCGTCAGCACATACTACGGCCCCCCCATTTTCGTTAAAAGGCGTGCCTGTGCCTGAGGTGCCTGGTTTATTAGATGGGCCTGACCCGATTGTTGTGAATAAAGAAAAGGCGTTAGTGCTAGGGAAGGCTTTATTCTGGGATCAGAATGTTGGCAGTGATGGGGTGGCTTGTGCATCTTGTCACTTTCACGCAGGTGCTGATTCACGTAGCAGGAATCAGTTGGCGCCAGCTGGTAAGTCTGAAAATGTGCCAATGATGAGCTTTGAAGTGTCCCCTGACGGAACGCAAATGGGGGTTAACTATGAATTAAAATTAAGCGACTTTCCATTCTTCCAGTTGGAAGACCCCTTAAATGCAGATTCGCTAGTGTTATATGAGTCAGATGACGTGGTTTCTTCAGCGGGAACTTTTGGTGGGAGTTTTGAACGGGTAGGCTGGTCAGAGGACATTGCCGACGAATGCAGCCATGACCCCGATCCGGTATTTCATGATGCGTCTCGAAACACACGAAAGGTAGTGGATCGAAACGCTCCAACAGTCATTAACGCGGTCTTTAATTTCCGTAATTTCTGGGATGGTCGGGCTAATCACATTTTTAATGGTAGTAATGAGCTAGGGGAGCGAGACCCTGATGCGGGTGTGTGGGTTGTTGATGAACGCAACGAGCCTGAGAAAGTGAGATTAAAACTCGTAAATTCATCGTTGGCATCTCAGGCAGTGGCTCCGCCACTGAATGCCACTGAAATGAGTTGTGAAAATCGACGACTGAGTGATTTAGGTCGAAAACTCTTGTGGCGCAGACCGCTGGAAAATCAAGAGGTGCATTGGAATGATAGCGTTCTGGGGCAGTATTCAAATAGTACGGAGGGAAGCTTAAAAGCGGGCCTAAATACCTACTATCGCTACCTGATTATGCAGGCATTTAATCCTAAATATTGGTCTGCTTCAAAACGTGATGAGCAGTATGAGGGGGCGGCAGCTAGAGACACAGAAACCCCGCTGCACTATGAACAAATTGAAGCAAATTTTGGGATGTTTTTTGGTCTGGCATTGCAGATTTATCAGTCAACGCTGATTTCTGATGATGCGCCTTTTGATCGAAGTGAAGTTGATCACGAGGGAGTTCCCGTAGACCTGAGCGAGCTTGAGAAAAAAGGCTTTAAAGAGTTTCGCGATGGACATTGTGCTATTTGTCATTTCGGCCCTCACTTTACAACAGCAGCTGTGCACAGCAATGCAGAGCTCGTGAAGAATAACCCAGAGATATTCGCCAATTTGACGAAAGAGGCATCCATCAGCCATACCGTTGTAAATAAGTTGGTAACATCGGAGGGCTTGGCTTTAGTAGACGTTGGCTTTGCCAGTACGGGGGTGTCTGCTGACGGAGATGATATTGGCTTAGGCGGAAAAGATGACCTTAATAATCCCCTTTCATTCAGTGATCAATATGTGCAACTTTTAGTAGGAAATACTGACGCTGTTAAAGACGAGGTTGTTACACAGGTTCGTGCATGTGATTTTGAGAACTTATTGGCGAAGGATGTGGATCAAAGTGCCTACTTCTATTTCACTAAACAGGATGGAGAACTAATCTCCCAGTCTCAATCCATAGAGGGTTGTTTTAAGGATGATGGGGCGGTGCTGCCCTCTCCAGAACTTGCGCAGGCTGAGCTGGACAAAGACAATAATAGCAAGTTAAAAGCCGCATCAAGAAACGCCTATAAAATTCCTAACTTGCGTAATGTCGAGCTGACGGGGCCTTACATGCATAATGGCAGTATGGCGACCTTAGAGCAGGTTCTTGAATTTTATGCGCGAGGGGGAAACCACTCAACACCAGGTAAGCAAATATTATCCCTTCTACCTGATCGATCCTTTGCATCCTCCAACATCATCGATTTTTTGAAAACCCTTACGGATGACCGAGTGCGCTTCGAGAGAGCACCTTTTGATCACCCTGCTTTAAGGGTTTCCCACGGACACAGTAGTGTGGCTTCGAGCATGAGTGATAAGTTGGCAGGTGATGAGTGGCTCGAAGTGCCCGCAGTGGGTGCAGAAGGGCGTGAACAAGCGTTGAAGCCTTTCGATGTGCTTTTGGAAAATTAAATTTATGTTTACAAGGTTGATGAACATGCTGTCATTAAAAACACCCCGGCAATTTTATTCTGTGCTCGTTATGGTTTGCATTCTGCTAAGTGCTTGTGGGGATAAGCACAAGGCTCAGGAACCCTCTGCAGAAGAGAATATTCCAGCTCGCTCTCTTACCCAGATAAGTACTCAGGAGGTACAGGAAGGCGCTGTGCTGAAAGTTCCTGTAAATGATTCTTTCGCAAGTCCTGACACTACTTATATGGCAGTAACATTGCCAGACTTTGCGCGACTGGAAGAATATGGAAACGGTGTAGCAGAGATAATATTTAAGCCATCCTTTCAAGGTGAGGGAATATACCCAATTGAGCTTATTGCAAAAGATGAAAACAGTGAAAGACGAATAGCTTTTGAACTAAATGTTGTAAACGTAAACCGTCCGCCGATTATTAAAGAAATAAAAGACCGGTCATTTTTTGAAGGCCGCAAGCATGTAATCAATATCAAAACTAGCGATCCGGATGAAGATCGCGTGTCAATTTCCTCAGAAAATTTGCCGGCGTTTGCGACAATACGCAATCACGGCGATGGATCATTTGCACTGCTTGTAGAGCCAAATTATGAGAGCGCAGGAATTTATCCTGTGCGAATACTGGCTGATGATGGCGGTGCAACGGTAGAGCTGAAATTTGATCTTCATATTCTGAATCAGGAAGTGCAATCTTTTACTGCAGGGGCATATCACAGTTGTGCAGTGGTAAGAGGTAAAGGGGCATTTTGCTGGGGAGCAAATACCCATAAGCAAGCGCAGATACCTGAAGGGATGAAAGCACCGAATATCATTGCAGGGGGAGGGCGTCATACTTGCGTACTTGATGATGGCCTTGTGAAATGTTGGTATCGCAATGTATTTGGACAGACAGAGGTTCCTGCTCTTTTAAACCCAAGCGAACTCGTTTCTGGAGCAGAGCATACTTGTGCCTTGGATGACTCTGGGGTGCATTGTTGGGGTTGGAATAATGAAGGGCAGAGCGATGTTCCAGTCCTAGATAAGCCTACTGCTATTTCTGCAGGTGACTTTCACACTTGTGCGATAAATGATGCTCAAGTGGCGTGTTGGGGTGCGGGCAGAGGCGATGGCTTTCCTCATTTTGGGCAGCTCACCCCCCCTGATCTTCGTAACCCCAGAGCAATTTCTGCAGGCGCCTACCATAGCTGCGCCATTGATGATGATGGCGTGAAATGCTGGGGGGCAGGGGGAGATTTGGCAATGGATTCTTTTCCAAACTACGGACAAGGTGTGGTTCCTGATGGTTTGCAAAACCCAGTAGCGATTGCAGCGGGTGAGCGGCACACATGCGTGATAGAGGATAACGGAATTATTTGCTGGGGGTCTGGCCCTGCCGGTAATCAAGTGAATGTGCCAAATTTGGAAGACCCAAAAGAGATTGTTGCTGGAGCGTTTCATACCTGTGCATTAGGTAGCAGCGGTCTTGCTTGCTGGGGAAGTAATGACTTTGGACAAAACGATATCCCACCAATAAATTGATATTTCTAATGGTAGCTATTCGTCCGCAATATCTTTAGAGAATACATCTGAATTGAAGTCAGTTATACGCAGTGTAAGCGAGAGCTACAGTGATTTTTTGTTGTCGCTTTTTTGAAAAATATCAATTCAAAGCATTAGAGTTTAAGCGTAAGGAAGTCGAGTGTCTGAGTATTATAAAACGATTGACCGTGAAGTTCTGAGGCAGCGTACGCCTCTGCTGGCACTGTGTGGGCTTGTGTTGTCAGGTTTGGTGTTGATGTTTTATGACGGAATAGAATACATGTTTCGAATTTGGACGATAAAAGAAGAATATAGTCATGGGTTCCTTTTGCCATTAATTACTATATATATTCTCTGGCAAAGGAAAATCTTGCTCTCTCAGTTGCCTTATCGCGGCTCATATTTGGGTGTTTTTGTTGTTTGTATAGGCTTGATGCTCGGCCTGATGGGGGAGTTAGGCACTTTATACACGGTTATTCAGTACGGGTTTTTGCTGGCGATTTTTGGAGTAGTGCTTTCAGTTACAGGCGTTTCAACATTCAGGCATTACTTATTTCCTCTTCTGATCTTAGTATTTATGGTTCCCCTTCCTTCGTTTATCTACAATAGTCTTTCTTCCGAGCTTCAGCTGATTTCATCAAAAATTGGCGTTGCCGTTATTCAGCTATTTGATATTCCTGTCTACCTGGAAGGAAATGTTATAGACCTTGGGAAGATGAAGCTGCAGGTTGTTGAAGCGTGCTCCGGTTTGCGCTATTTATTTCCTCTTTCGGCTTTGGCCTATATTCTGGCCTTGATGTATCAAGCAAACGCTTTCCTAAAGGCGATCATCTTTCTATCGAGCATTCCGGTTACAGTTGCTATGAATAGTTTGCGCATCGGTTTAATAGGTGTGACTGTCGATACCTGGGGTGAAAAAGCGGCAGAGGGACTACTGCATGATTTTGAAGGCTGGGTGGTTTTTATGTCTTCATTAGCGATTATTATTTTCGAGATACGTTTGCTTTCGTGGTTGATGGGCGATAAACGGTCTCTCGCGGAGGTATTGGCGGTAGTCGAGTCCCATTCTATGACTGAGCCTGTCGGCTCTAAGGGTATTTCCAATTCTTCGTTACGGCCTTTCTACTTTAGTGCCGGTGTTATATTCCTTTTTAGTGCAGTGTTTTTTTATTCACCTGAGCGCGAGGAAATTATTCCTGATAGGGATGTGTTTGCATCCTACCCTCAGGACTTGGCCCAGTGGTCTGGGCAGCGTGATTATTTAAACCCTGCCCATCTTAAATCATTAAAATTAAGTGATTATTTAATGATAAATTACGCTGAGCAGCCAGGGTACCCCGTGAACTATTACGTTGCGTACTATGACTCGCAACAAAAAGGCCGCTCAGCGCATTCGCCCAAAAGCTGTATGCCGGGTGATGGCTGGGAAATGTCAGATTTTGAAAGAACCGAGATTACACTAGGTAATGATTTTTCACTGCCGGTAAATCGCACGGTGATCCGCAAGGGCAATCAGACTTCTTTGGTTTACTACTGGTTTCAACAGCGTGGCCGCTTACTCAACAACGAATACTTGGTGAAGCTCTATTTGCTTTGGGACTCTATAACGAAGCAGCGCACTGACGGAGCGATGATACGCGTCACCACGCCAGTATTTCCGCATGAGGGTGTTGAGCAGGCTGACGAGCGTATTCAAAAATTGATTCGAGAATCTCAATCGCTATTGCAAAACTATGTGCCGGGATAGCTTATTTTCCTAGTGCGCTGCTTTATTGATAAGTGCTGTGGTCGTACTTGGTACATCTTATAACGCCAAGTTGCCAGGAGTCAGTGTGGGCATATTGATTCTGTGAAGGTGTAATCTTTTCGATGCAATTGTCTGCCACGCTTTATTACGCATTGAGCTCTCGTTCCGTATAAAGAAATTACAAGTGAAGAGATAAATAATGAAAAATATTTACAAGCTATTCGTATTCTGTGTTTTAGCCTTTTTGGTGGCCTGTGGAGGTGTCGAAGGCACAAAAGTTAAGCATATGGAAAAGGCAGCGAAAAATTTCGAAAAAAAACAGTATGAAAAAGCACGGGTTAGTTATCGAAATGTATTAAAAATTGACCCAAAAGATTTACCTGCCCGGCTTGGTTACGCCGAAACGTTGATAAAGTTAAAGCAATGGCGGCAAGCAGTAGGCCAGTATCGCGGCATTATTAAAGACCACCCTGAAAACAAAACTGCCAAACTCAGCCTTGGTCGCCTATACCTCCTGGCAAATGAAGCCTCTCTCGCTATGGCCTTGGCAGAAGAAGTGTTGCTTATGGACGACGCCAACCCAAAGGCATTAACCTTAAAGGCAGGTAGTTTCGCAAGCCAGAGGAAGCTGCCAGAAGCCGTTGAGGTTATCAAACATGCCTACGCTATTGAGCCAAATAATGTTGATGCAATCCTGCTGTACGCCTCCTTGTTAAACAGGGATAAGAAGGGTGAGCAGGCTTTAAAACTGGTAGAAAGTGAGCTAGAGAATCATCCTGAAAGTATCGCGCTTCATGCCTTTTTATCTCGTGCTTATCTTTCTGCTGGCCGAAAGGACGACGCAGAGCGAGAGTTAAAAAAGCTGGTGGAGCTTGAGCCAGATAATATAAATTTAAAAAAACAGTTGGTGTTTTTCTATGAAAAAAGTGGCAAGCCCCAACAGGCTGAATCAGTACTAACAGCATTAATTGCCAGCTCTGAAAATAAGGCAGCACCTATTATCAGCCTTTTTGATCTGTATTTGTTTCGTGGTGATAAGGAAAAAGCGGTCACTATGCTGCGAAAAGAAATTAATGCAGATGACGAGAATTACGATCTACAATTTCGTCTGGCGGCATATTTCATTAAAAATCAGCAAAATGATGAAGCCCAGAAAATTTATCAATCATTAATTGAGCAAGATGAAATGAGTGCCGAGAAGGCAAAAATTCGTATGGCTTATCTCTATGACGCCGAGGGTAAGCTGGGAGAGTCAAAAGCATTGGTCGAAGAAGTGCTGGATGATAATGCAGGTAATATCGAAGCCCTTACTCTACGTGGAATGCTGTCCTTGAAAGGTAAAGATGCTTTGAGTGCAGTGTCTGATTTTCGCACGGTGCTAAATGCTAATCTCGATAATGCGGAAATTATTAAATTGCTGGGTCGTGCGCATATTATGAATGGTGATACAGACTTGGCCCTTGATATGTTTAGGAGTGCCCAAAACCTAAAGCCAAAAGATATTCAAATTAGCATGCAGTTGGCGACGCTTTATAAGCAGAAGGGAGAGGCCTTGAAAGTTGTCGAGCAAATGGAGATCTCTCACAATATAGCGCCCCAAGATATTCAGATTCTTGAGCAGCTCGCTCAGGCCTATATGTCCGCAAATAGCGCTGACAAGTCAGAGCTTGCAGTACAACGTTTTATTGAGTTGGGCGGCGATATGGCGCGCGGCAGCTATTATCTGGGATTAATTGCCCAATGGCGAAACCAGCACGAAGATGCGATTGCACATTTTTCGCAGGCATTAGAGGTCAAGCCCGGAGCGGTAGAGCCTATGTCTGGCAAGGTGCGTAGTCTTCTCGCTCAGGATAAAAAGAAAGATGCGCTGGCCTGGCTAACGAAAGTAGCTTCGCAGCTGAAGGATAATGCGGTTGCTTATAACCTCCAAGGTGAGTTATTGCTTAGCGATAAAGAATATTCCAAAGCGGTGGCCGCATTTGAAAAAGCCCACGAGATTAAGCCTGAGTGGTGGGTGCCGTATCGTAGTCATGCTATGGCTTATGTGTCTCAAAATGATTACGCCAGAGCACTGAAAGCTTTAACGCTTGGTGTGAAAAACACGAATGGAAATCCGAAGCTGCGCGCCCAGGCTGCTTTAATGGCGCAAAAAACAGGTGATTTAGACGAGGCTGTTAGTCAGTATGAGGCGATTCTGGAGATGGATGCCACCAATCAATTTGCAGCCAATAAGCTTGCCATGCTGCTGATTAATAATAGGGCTGATGAAGTGGGTGTGTTGCAGCGCGCGACGGAGTTAAGCGCAATTTTGGACGCAAGCAAGGAGAAAATATTTAGTGACACGCTAGGCTGGGTGGCTTATGCGAATGGACAATATCAAGAAGCCTTACCGCTAATAGAAGCCGCATTGATGGCGTATCCAGAAAACTCGGAAATTAAATATCATATCGGAATGACCTATTTCCAAATTAAAGATGTGGAAAACGCCAAAATATATCTCGCTGAAGCGCTTTCTTCAGAAAAAGGCTTCGTGGGGAAAGATGACGCTAAAGCTACTTTGGCCTTGCTGGAGAGCAGTTAAAATCCAGCAATATAATTTTAGCTTTATCATTCAATATGTACGCATTGCATCAAGGCGCTGGCTGCTGGTCAGCGCTTTTTGTCATAAGTTTGAAAGCAGAATAAATAGCATTTAACGTGCTGTGGTGCAGGTGTTTCTTCTTGTTTGTCTCTATTCAGGGGCAAGTTTTCAGCCGAAATTGATATAGTGTTTTGATTGGCTTAAGGGAGTCGGCTTCTTTAAGAGAGTCATTCAAAGTGTCCTCGTCGAATTACACAAGCGCAGTACAATCAAGAGGGGTATAATGATCTGCTGCCATTTCGGCACCACCTTCCCCTTTCTTGAGAGTAAACTGTGTCCACATCTATTAGCGCCACCGTCCGCCTGAAATCAAAGAGCGATCGCCGCATTAAAGCGGGCCATCTATGGGTCTACAGCAATGAGGTGGATATTGCCGCCACGCCTCTTAAAGATCTTGAGCCGGGCTCTCTCGTTTCCCTTGAGACAGCCACCGGCCAGGCTTTGGGTTTGGCTTATGTGAACCCCCAGTCCCTGATTTGCTGCCGCCTTCTTACACGGGATGTGCGTAGCACCGTCAATCAAAATTTTCTAGAAAAGCGGTTTCGTAATGCCTTGGCATTGCGTGAAAGTGTTTACGAGCAGCCTTTTTACCGCCTCGTCTATGGCGACAGCGATGGTCTTTCTGGTTTGGTGGTGGATCGCTTCGGCGAATATCTGGTGATGCAGTTGAATACTGCGGGCATGGATGCGATGCGTGAGGACTTGCTCGCGGCCTTGAAAGCCGTGCTAAAGCCAAAAGCAATTTTGTTGCGTAACGATAGCCCGCTGCGAGAACTGGAAGGCTTGGAAAACTCTGTAGAAGTGGCTTTTGGCGAGTGGCCAGATTTATTGCAGGTGGAAGAAAACGGCGTTGCCTTCACGGTGGATTCAAGCAAGGGACAGAAAACAGGTTGGTTTTATGACCATCGGGAAAACCGCCGCGAATTAGTGCGTTGGGTAAAAGGCAAGCGCGTGCTTGATTTGTTCTCCTATGTGGGCGGCTGGGGTTTGCAGTGTTTGTCTGCGGGAGCGGAGTCTCTTTGTGCTGTAGACGCTTCTGAAGCGGCGCTGGATCAACTGCAAAAAAATGCGGAAAATCTGGGTTTTGCTGAACAGCTAAGCTGCTATGAGGGTAATGCGTTTAAGGTGCTCGAAAGCCTGCTGGAAGAAGGGCAAAAATTCGACGTTATAATTACTGATCCGCCTGCTTTTATCAAACGTAAAAAAGACCTCAATAAAGGCACTGCTGCCTACAAAAAGCTTGCTACTCTGGCGATGCGCTTGCTTGAGCCAGATGGTTTGCTGATGTCTGCATCCTGCTCGATGCATTTGCCAGAAGAGACTTTAGTCGATTTGGTGCGCGGTGCGGGGCGGCATTTGGACAGGCATCCTCAGCTAATTTATCGTGGCGGGCAAGGGCCTGATCATCCTGTGCATCCGGCAATTCCTGAGACGCGTTACCTGAAAGCCTGCTTGTTTCGGGTCTCTCCTTCGCTCTAACAGGAAGGGAGTAAAATGTTCTAAACTAAACGGATGTGAATGTAGAGGATTTATGCAATGAAGTTAAGTTTTCTCGGGGCGGCGGGTACGGTCACCGGCTCAAAATACCTGTTGAGTTTTGGCAACAAAAACATCCTTATTGACTGCGGGATGTATCAGGGCGTGAAAAACCATCGCCGTCGTAATTGGCAAGCGCCACCTTTTGATCCTGAAAAGCTTGATGCAGTATTGCTGACCCATGCCCATATAGACCACAGCGGGTATATTCCCGCGCTCATCAAAGCCGGTTACAAGGGCAAAATTTACGCGACGCAGGGCACTAAGGCTTTGTGTTCCATTCTGCTTCCCGATGCAGGGCATTTGCTGGAAGAAGATGCGCGTTACGCTAACAAAAAAGGCTTTAGTAAGCATAAACCTGCGTTACCTCTGTATACCGAAGAAGATGGCAAGGCCGCTCTGTCCCATTTTGAAGCCATTAAGTTTGATCACTCCACCGATGTCTGCCCAGGGCTTAAGGTCAGTTTTACACCGGCCGGGCATATTCTTGGCGCTGCTTCGTTGACGTTGAAGGCGGAAGGCAAAACCATCGTTTTCAGTGGCGATTTGGGCCGACAGGTTGATCCTGTTATGTATCCGCCCCAAACACTGAGTCAGGCGGACTATGTTGTGGTGGAGTCCACCTACGGTAACCGTCGGCATGAGCAGGTTGACCCGGAAGAACAGCTAGCAACGATTGTTACCGACACCGTTGCTCGGGGTGGCGCTGTATTAATTCCCTCTTTTGCGGTGGGGCGCGCCCAAGCGCTTCTGTATTTTCTCACAAAGCTAAAAGCCGAAGAGCGTATCCCCGAAATTCCCATCTATCTCAATAGCCCCATGGCTATCAGTGCTACCAAGCTGTTGTTTAACTGCAATCAGCAGGTGCGTTTAAGCCAGGGCGATTGCCAGTTTATTGATGATAATGTGCGCTATATCCGTAGCGTGGAAGAATCTATCGAAATTAACGAGCAAAACTTTCCCAGAATTATTATATCCGCCAGCGGCATGGCCAGTGGTGGGCGGGTTTTGCATCATCTTAAAAGTATGCTGCCTAATCATCGCAACAGCGTGGTTTTTGCTGGCTTTCAGGCGCCGGGAACGCGAGGGGCAAATATGGTCAATGGTGCGGAAAAAGTGAAAATTCATGGGGCGTATTATGATGTGAGGGCGCAAGTACATAGCTTGGGCAACCTTTCAGCCCATGCGGACAGCGACGAACTTATAAGCTGGCTGGCCAATTTTAATCACAACTCAAAACAGGTTTTTGTTACCCATGGGGAACCGGAGGCGGCGGATTGCCTGCGACTGCGCATCTGTGATGAATTAGGAATGATGGCCAGCGTGCCGGAATATCTCGAAACCGTCGAGCTATAGCTGAAGAGCATAACGCGATACCACTTTGTAGCGCGTTAAACCTTCTTCTATCACGCTGTTATATAGCGCAAATTCTTCTACCCGAAAGGCTTCTGTCGGGTTGTTTGCTTGCTTTAGGAATTCCTTCATCAGGGTTTTGTGGGCAGCCGTACTGCAGCGTGCCAAGGTGATATGCGGCTGCCACTCGAGCAGGTCAAAGCTTATTCCTCTTCGATTCAAACAGGAAGTCAGGTTTTTCCGCAGATAAAAGAGCTGTTGGTTAGGGGCTAAACCTGCCCATAAAATCGATCGCTTCCTGCCTTCAAAAACGCCTAAGCCTTCTTGCTGCACTAACAAACTCTGGAAGTTGAAGTGCGCCAGTGCTTTTTCAATTTGAGCTATGTTGCCGTCGCCGATAAAAGCCAGGGTGATGTGCATATTTTCCGTGCGAGTAAGACTTACGCCGTCAGGGGCAAGAGGCTGCAGGTTTTTTAGCTGCTGCTGAAGGGCTTGGGGGGTAGGTATAGCGAGAAAAAGGCGCATAGCTTGGGTGATTAGATTTCCGTAAATGGGGCGAGTCGAAGATCCTAAAAGCCGATAGTTGCTGCAGTTTAGCGGCTCTAGCGCACAGATGCTATTTGCCTGTTTACTGGTATACTGCGCAAAATTTGTGGCGTCTGGCTTGTGTGTGGCCGGGTTAGTAAAGGAAAAAAGAGCAGACTATATGAGTGATAAAAAAGAAGCCATGAGCGTAAATAAAGCTGGCGAGCAAAAGCTCTGGGGTGGGCGATTCACCGAATCAACAGACGCCTTTGTAGAAGAATTTACCGCTTCAGTGATGTTTGATCAGCGCCTTTATTTGCAGGATATTCAGGGCTCTATGGCCCACTGCCGCATGCTGGCAAAGGTGGGTGTGCTGACTGAATCCGAGAGGGATCAAATTCTTGATGGGCTGGGGCGTATAGAAAAAGAAATCGCTGCTGGGGAATTTGTCTGGTCCGTCAGCCGAGAAGATGTACACATGAATATCGAAGCGCGCCTGACGGATTTGATCGGCACAGTGGGGAAAAAACTCCACACAGGGCGCTCCCGCAATGATCAGGTGGCCACCGATATTCGCCTTTATCTACGGGCTGAAATCGACCGGGTACTCAGCGAGATAGACCGTCTTCAGCAAGGTTTGCTGGACTTGGCGGAGCGCGAAGCAGGCACCATTATGCCTGGTTTTACCCACCTGCAAACCGCGCAACCGGTTACTTTTGGGCACCACATGTTGGCCTGGTTTGAAATGCTGTCTCGTGACTACGAGCGTATGGTAGATTGCCGCAAACGCGTCAATCGTTCCCCACTCGGCGCAGCCGCGCTGGCGGGTACCACCTTTCCCATAGACCGTGAATACAGCGCGCAACTATTAGGGTTTGACGCGGTTTGCGAAAACTCTCTGGATGCGGTTAGTGACAGAGACTTCGCTATCGAGTTCACCGCCGCTGCCAGTCTACTGATGACCCACCTTTCCCGTTTCTCGGAAGAGCTGGTGTTGTGGTCTTCTGCCCAATTTGACTTCATCGATTTACCTGATCGCTTCTGCACTGGCTCTTCCATTATGCCGCAGAAAAAAAACCCCGATGTGCCAGAGCTAGTGCGTGGCAAAGTCGGGCGAGTTAATGGCCACCTTATTTCCCTTCTCACCCTGATGAAATCGCAACCTTTGGCTTACAACAAAGATAATCAGGAAGACAAAGAGCCCCTGTTTGATACCGTTGATACCGTACTGAACTGCCTGCGTGCCTACGCTGATATGATGCCCGCCGTGGGAGTGAAAGATGCAGTGATGCGGGAAGCGGCCTTGCGGGGGTTTTCTACCGCAACGGATTTGGCCGATTACCTGGTGAAACAAGGCCTGCCATTTAGGGATGCGCATGAAGTGGTCGGCAATGCCGTAGCTTTTGCTCTGAATAAAGGCTGCGACCTTTCAGAGTTAACGCTGGCCGAGCTACAAAGCTTTTCCCCAGAGCATATTAGCGAAAACGTATTTGCCGTATTAACCCTGGAAGGCTCCGTGCAAGCCCGCGACCACCTTGGCGGCACTGCGCCGAACCAGGTTTTGGCCGCAGTTCAACGAGGACGAAACATGCTGCAGACGAGAGGTGGCAAATGATCCGAATTGCGACACGTCAAAGCGCCCTGGCACTTTGGCAGGCAAACTATGTAAAAGCTCGGTTGCAGGATATTCACCCTGGTCTCAAAGTGGAACTGGTGGGAATGACCACCCGTGGTGACAAAATTCTTGACGTGCCTCTGGCTAAAGTCGGTGGTAAAGGATTGTTTGTAAAAGAGCTAGAGGAGGCAATGTTGCGCGATGAGGCGGATATTGCAGTGCATTCCATGAAGGATGTGCCCATGGATCTACCTGAAGGTCTTGAGCTTTATGCCACCTGTGAGCGGGAAGATCACCGTGATGCTTTTGTCTCTCATGGTTATGAAAGCCTTGAGCAGCTTCCTGAAGGCGCGGTGGTTGGAACCTCCAGTTTACGCCGCCAGTGTCAGTTAAGCGCTTTGCGCCCTGACATTAAAATCAAAAGCTTACGTGGCAACGTGAACACACGTCTTGGGAAACTGGATGGGGGCGAATTTGATGCCATTATTTTAGCTGCTGCAGGTTTGATTCGTCTGGACATGGCTTCACGCATCGGATCTTTTATCGATGAGAGCGTATGCCTGCCAGCCTGTGGGCAAGGGGCGGTGGGTATTGAATGTCGTAGTAGCGACGATACGGTCAAAGCACTTCTAGCCCCCTTGAATCATGAGGAGACAGCGTTGACGGTTGGTGCAGAAAGGGCATTCAATAGGCACCTGGAAGGAGGCTGTCAGGTTCCTATTGGCGGCTTTGCTGAACTGAAGGGGGGGCAGCTTAGCATGCGCGGTCTGGTTGGTCAGCCCAATGGCCGCTTGGTGATTAGCGATGAAAAAACTGGTTCTGCGGCAGAGCCAGAAAAGCTGGGAGTCGCGCTGGCAGATGCTTTGCTGGCAAGAGGGGCCGATAAAATCCTAGCCGCTGTTTATAACACCTGAGCCTGGATTCGCAGCGCAAAAAGGCTTAAAACGGTGTTCAAATGTGGTCTTTCGCATTATGATTGCGCCTTTGTTTTTAAACGATGACGGTTATATAAAAGGCAGGGCTTTTTGTTAAACGGAATATCCGTCATCGTGACGCGCCCGCAGGCACAGGCTGAAACCTTGAAACATGCCTTGTTAGATGCTGGTGCAGAGGTGCTGGCCGTACCCGGCTTAGAAATTTTTCCAGCTCAAAATAATAAGTTGGAAACAGCGTTTTTGGATTTAGATCGTTTTCAGCACGTTATTTTTACTAGCATTAATGCCGCACGTTTGGGCATGGAAAAACTGGACGAATACTGGCCACAGTGGCCCGTCGGAGTAAAATGGTACGCAGTAGGCGCAGCAACAGCCAAGGTGTTGGCTGAGTACATCGTTCAGGCGCAGCTACCAGAAAAATATAATAGTGAAGGGCTGCTCGCACTGCCGAGTTTACAATGCCTGACAGAGCAAAAAGTATTGATCGTAAAAGGTGTCGGTGGGCGTACACTGCTCGCAGATACCTTAAAAGCACGTGGGGCAGAACTGGTGCTTGCCGATGTTTATCGGCGGGCTTGCCCACCAGTAAATACCCGTATGCAAGCGCAAGTTGAAATGGTTCTCAATACCGGCTCCCCCCTGGTGATGGTGGTCAGCAGTATTGAAACCCTCGAAAATTTGGAAACATTGTTAGCACCAAGTTGGCTGCAGTTACAGAAAAAGCCCTTGGTGGTAGTGAGTGAGCGCATCGCCCAACACGCCAAGCTAAAAGGTTTCCAGAACATTAGTGTATCCCCCAAGCCTGATGATGCTTCGGTGATAACAACGCTAGGGGCTCTTTTTGCTTGAAGCCAAAGCTTGTGCAGGTTGGCAAAGGCTCTTGATAGAAAATTAAAACGATAAAAATATAACGAACCAATGCGTTCGGCATGACCAATAGGTGGAAAGCATGACAGAAGAAAACACAACGCAAGTAAAGGCATCCAAAGGCCCGGTCATTATTGCAATTTTCGCACTGCTTATCGCGATTGTTGCTGTAGGCGCTGCGGCATATTTGTGGATGCAGCAGCAGAGTCTGCGAGCAGATACCAAAGAGCAAATGGCGGATCAAGCCATTAGCATTGCGGACTACGGCAGCCGCATTAACATGCTAACGAAGCAGGATGTGGAAATTCTCAACCAAACTCAAACAATCAGTGGTGATGCGGGGAAACTCACCGAGCGCGTTACCGGCCTGGCTCATGAAGTGGCCAGCATTACGGGCTTGAATCGTGTTGACTGGCAGGTGTCCCATGCGGAACATTTGATTCGCGCTGCCCATCAGCGATTGGTTCTGACTAGCGACGTTGAGGGTGCCCATGCTCTGCTCGATGCGGCTGACAAAGTGGTTGGTGACATTAAAGAAATAGGGACCATTAATGTACGCAGGGCCTTCGCTAAAAACCTCAATGACCTGAGCGTGGCGAGTCGTGTGGATATAGAAGGCATCTTCGTCAAGCTGGATGCATTGCAGCAACAAATTACCGAGCTAAGTGTTCCAAACCTGGGTTTTGAAGCTGGTAAAGCCGAAATAAAAGAAACAGAAGAGGACGCCGACTTTAATGAAAAGGTGTCTACGGCGGTTGCCAACCTGTTTAGCGTTGTCACTGCACAGTACGATATTCAGCAACTGGATGAGCCGGTTAAACCTCTGCTATCCACTGACCAGCGTGTGTACTTAAAGCAGAACCTTGCACTTCTCGTAGAGCAGGCACAACTGGCAGCAATTAGAGGCCATTCGGGTGTTTACCACCGTCTTCTCGCGCAAGCAGAAGAGTGGGTGCGCGGCCACTTCAATCTCGACACACCTATTGCACAGTCCACACTGGCAAGCTTTAAGCAGCTTTCTGCCATAGAATTAAATCCTGAAATTCCAGATATATCCCAATCCATGCGGGCCTTAAAGGTCTTTTCTGAAGCTTGGGACAAGGAAAAAGAAATTCGTCAGGCAAGCGTTGGAAAAGAGCTCGTGGAAGCAGGTGTCATCGAAGCCCCTGCGGTTCAAGAAGATGCGCCTGAAGCCGTCACCAACGAGCCGGCAGAAGTTGAGCCCGTTAAAGAAGCGCCTATTTCGGCTGAAGCAGAGGAGCTTGCCCCATGAAGTTATTGGTAAAGCTGTTTACCGTTGTCATACTATTCGCCCTACTTGGTGCGGTAGTCGGAGGCCTGGCAACCCAGAAAAGTTATGTATTGTTGGCGGTAGGTAACACCACAATGGAAACTAGTTTATGGTTTGCCGTGGCAGTAATTTTCAGCTTTTTGATTGTTTTTGGTGGTGGTGGCTTAGCCCTATTCAAAGGCCTGAATACCAGCAAAAAATTTCTCAATTGGCGTGAAGCTCGCCGCCGCCAGAGTGCAGCAGCACAAACAAAGGATGGCTTTCTCCAGCTTGCCCAGGGTAGTTGGGGAAAAGCAGAAGAGTTGTTAAGAGCGTCCTTTAGAAATGATGAAGACGCTTTGCTTGGGTATTTTGGTGCTGCTCGTGCGGCCAATGAGCAAGGCAAGAATGATGAGAGGGATGCCTATTTAAAACGGGCAAAAGAGCTGAACCCTACAGCGGCACTGGCCATTGATACTTCTCGCGCCTCCATGCAATTGGATCGAGGGCAGTATCCACAGGCAGTGCAAACTCTCTCAGAAATTAGCGGTAAAGATGGCCGGCACCCCTTCGTGTTGTTATTAATGCAACGGGCCTACCTTGGTACGAACGACTGGTCTTCGCTGCGTCAACTAATGCCCTTACTGCGTCAATTTAAAGTGCTGGATGAAGACAGTCTCAATCGACTGGAAAAAGATTGTTATATTGAACTGATGACTGCGGTGGGGCATGATCGAAAAGAGGACGAAGACGCGATGCCCTATGTCAACGATCTTTTGCGCCTGTCTGAAGAGGCACCTGCCTCATTGCACCGTAGTGCATCGGTTTTATGTGCTTATGCGCGTGCTCTTCTTGCCTTGGGCGAAGCAGATCGCGCTGCTAATTTGCTCAGTGCAGAAATGCCCGCTGTGTGGAGCGATGAAGCCGCCACACTGTATGGGCAGATAAAAAGCACTGAGTCGGCCAAGCAGTTGGTTCAAGCTGAAAACTGGTTAGCTGGTCGTGAAAATAACGAAGCCCTGCTGCTGACCTTGGGGCGTTTGGCTTTATCGGGCGGACTGCCTGAAAAAGCCAAAGAATATTTGGAGCAAAGCCTGTCAGTAAGGAAGTCTGCCGAAGTGTACACTGAGCTTGGTAAGGTTTACTCAGCAATGGGAAATGATAAAGCCGGTAATGAGGCATTTATTTCCGGTTTGGAATTGGCTTAGTAAGTTTTCTTTTAAAATATGGCGGTACATATAAAAAAGGCTGAATTTATTCGGCCTTTTTTATTGCCTGTTGTATGGGGTTTTAATTCGAGTACGGAAGCTCCAGCGCCTCGGTTAAAAACTGCATAAACGGGCTGGCCGCCTCAAAGGTTTTTTTTACTTTTTCCTCAAGCGAAGCGGAACATAAATCACCGGGGCTGAGGGTTTCAGTAACAAATAAGGTCTTTTTCTTTAAATGTTCGATATGAGGGTGTTCCGGCTCGAAACCCCGTGGTGGTCGTTTTAAGCTCTCACCATGTACTTCGTTAAAGTGCGTTTTAAACTTTTTTTGTTTTAATACCTTTTGCCACTGTTCCGGTTTTTCCGAAATCGCTGTTCTGATTTTAAACAAGGCATTGCTATCAGGTTTATAAATTCCTCCACCTATAAATATTTCGCCTGGCTCGATATGGAAATAAAACCCTGGAGCATGCACATCTTTACCCGCTTCATGGCGAAACTGGCAGCCTACATTCGTTTTGTAAGGTGTTTTGCCCTTGGAAAAGCGGGCATCCCGATAGATGCGAAACATTGAGCCGCCATTTAAGCGAGGGTCAGCGACAAAGTAGTCGCTGATTCTGCTCAGTTTCGGCGCAAAGGCCATAATGAAGTTGCTCATGGGGATTTGCACGGTTTCGCGGTAACGGGTTTTGTTTTCTTGAAACCATTCGCGCTTATTATTCCTAGAAAGCTCCTCCAGGAAGAATAATAAGTCAGGTGAAAAACTGTCAAATTCAGGGCGCATGATAACTTCCTTAGTCTTCTTGATAGCTTTCCTGTGTTGGAACAAGGCCGGCAAAAATAATGCCTAGCTCGAAGAGAATCCACATGGGAACAGCGAGCAGTGTTTGTGAAATGATATCGGGTGGGGTTAATAGCATTCCAAATACGAAGCACCCCACTATCACGTAAGCACGTTTTTGTCTGAGGCTTTCAACACTGGTTACGCCAGAAACAATTAATAAAAAAGTGGCAATGGGAACTTCAAAGGCGATGCCGAAGGCAAAAAATAGCTTGAGGGCGATATCCAGGAATTGGCTGATATCTGGCATCAGCTCAACGCCTGAGGGGCCGATGGTGGTAAAAAACTTCAACATCAAGGGGAAGGCGACGTAGTAGGCAAAGGCCACTCCAGCGTAAAACAGAATGATGCTGGAGAGCAGCAAGGGAATGGCAATTTTCTTTTCATGTTGGTATAGGCCGGGGGAAATAAAGCCCCAAACCTGATGGAGAATGACCGGCACAGCAAGCAATAGAGCCAGCACCATGGTGAGTTTAAAGGGCGCAAAGAAGGGAGAGGTTACCCCAGTAGCGATCATGGTGCTGCCTTCCGGTAACAATTGCCGCAAGGGTAGGGAAACGAACTCATAGATGTCGTTAGAGAAATAAACCAGCGAGCAAAAAATAGCGAGTATAAAACCAAGGGTTTTAAGAAGGCGTGAGCGAAGTTCTATCAGGTGGCCGACCAGAGTTTCCGCTTCAGGTTGTTCTTCCTTCGCGCTTTGTGTGTCAATGGGTTTGAGCTTATGCATTGCTGGATGGGGGTTTTGCTTGAGAGGAGGATGGCTCTGTATCGGGTTTTTCGGTCATTTCGGGGTTTAGCAGGGAAGCAGCTTCTTGATTAATCCCTTGCGCACTTTTTTCAACATCTTGCTTTAACTGTTGTAGGCCACTTTGCTGCATTTCCTGTTGAATGCGCTGGCGCAACTCATCGGCATCAACCTCTTGCTCTAGCTCATGCTTGAGGTCATTCACAGTGCGCTTGATACGGCCCGTATAAGCGGCAATCATGCGAATGGTGTGGGGTAATTTCTGTGGGCCAATGACCACCAAGCCTATAATGCCGAGCAGTACCAGCTCTGTGAAACCGATATCAAACATAAGGCCTGTTTAAGAGCTCTTGTGTTCGGAGTGCTCGGTTTTTTGGCTCACGCTACCATCGATGGTGGTGTCCTCTACCTTTGAATCATCCGCTTTGTTTTCCAGCTTTGGTTCATCGCTCATCGCACTTTTAAACCCCTTGATTGCTGAGCCCAAGTCGCCGCCCATGTTGCGCAGTTTTTTTGTACCAAAGAGCATAAAGACGATGGCAAGTACGATAAGTAGCTGCCAAATGCTGATTCCGCCAATACCCATAGTTATTTCTCCTTAATCGATTTGCGTTTTGCGCGATGCTTTTTCGTCTAATCCCGAAAGATCGAAGCGGCGCTCTAACTCTTTTAAAACGCTTTGGTAATCCTCTCCCTGGTGGGAAAGCATCACCAGCGTATGAAACCATAAATCTGCGGTCTCATAGATCAGATTACTGTTGTCGCCACTAAGTTCCGCATCTTTGGCGGCTAGTATGGTTTCAGTGGCTTCTTCCCCGACTTTTTCAAGAATCTTGTTCAAGCCTTTGTGGTGGAGTGCGGCGACATAGGAACTTTCCGGGTCGCTATTTCTGCGTGCTTCCAGCGTCTCAGTCAGTTGTTTAAGAACGTGCGCCATACCTGTTTTATCCTTTGGTGCTATTTGTAAATATCGCTGGGGTCTTTTAGTACGGGGGCATTCTCCACCCAGCCTTCAGGCTTCAGTGTACGATAAAAACAACTCCTGCGCCCAGTATGGCAGGCAATACCGCCCATCTGCTCAACTTGAAGCACAATGGCATCTGCATCACAGTCCAGGCGTATCTCATGAATTACTTGCTGGTGGCCCGATGATTCACCTTTATGCCACAACTTTTGCCGTGAGCGTGACCAGTAGACCGCATGCCCCAGCTTTGCCGTGAGCTCAAGTGATTCGGCATTCATCCAAGCCATCATCAGTACTTCCTGGGTCTGGTAGTCCTGTGCAATGGCGGCCACCAGACCGTCGGCATTCCATTTGATCTGGTCAAGTACGTTCTGTGGGTTTTGGATTTCTATTGGGGGCATCTGGGTCTATGAGTACGTAGTAAATATTTGAAAGGGCATTAAAAACGGGGTGCCCAAGGAGGTAGGGGCGCATAATAAAGCAATATCCCTCAGCTTTGAACAGGGCTTGCCCCTAAGCGGGGCTGTTTTCCAGGCCGGGTCTACAAAAGCTTTTCTATCTCCCTAATAAGCTCGGGATCTTGAGGTTCTACGCGGCTGTTATAGAGATTGATCACTTTACCATCGCGGTCTATTAGGTATTTGAAGAAATTCCATTTGGGCGACTCTCCCTGCTGCTCCGCAAGGGCCTTGTAGAAAGGGTTTGCATTCCACCCTCTGACGGGGGATTTACTGAACATGGGAAAGGTAACGCCATAATTAATGCGGCAGAATTTGGCGATTTCAGTATCATCCTTTCTATCCTGGAAAAAATCGTTGGAGGGAAAGCCTAATACCACAAAGCCTTGGTCTTTGTATTGCTGGTATAGTTTTTCCAGGCCTTCGAACTGAGGGGTGAAGCCACACTGGCTGGCAGTATTCACCGCCAGAATGACTTTGTTGGCATAAGTGCTACAGAGGTGTACTTGCTGTTTTTTATGCAGTAATTTGAAGTGATGATCCAGCAGGCTTGGGCAGCTTTCATGTGTGGGTAAGGCTGATGATTGAGAGGGTGGTTCGGCAAGTGCCAAGGTGCTTAAAAAGACAAATGCTAGAACGGTAAGCCTGAAAATAACTCGTAGTGACATAACAATAAAACTCCTCTGGGTGAGGGAATGGTAATGCCCTAACATAGCTCACTATCCTCTGCGCTGGAAGGTCGTGATCGGACAATATTCACGGTTTTGCTGAAGGGTAAGCTATGCAAAGGCCTTTTCGGGTTTCTGATATTGCCCCTACTTAGGCCGCTTTAGATTCTTCTGCCAAGTCATTACTTGTGTCTGAATCCTCATTCGCATCCACAAGATACAACAAGGCCGGCAGCATAAAGTAAGTGCAGACCAAGGCAAGGACAAAGGCAATGGATGACATGGCGCCTAATGCAGTGTTGGGAGCGAAGGCCGATAGCGTCAGTACGGAGAATCCGGCAACGAGAATCACCGTGGTGGTGGCAAGGGCAACACCCACCGTGCGAAACGCGTAACCCATGGCTGCATCTGTGCTCATATTTAACTCTCGCTTTGCACGCAAATATTTGCTGAGGAAGTGTACGGTGTCATCCACAATAACCCCCAGCACTATCACCGATACAAAAGCCCCTGACATGCCAAGCTCGCCCACCACAATTGCCCACACTCCATAAGTCATCAGAATTGGCAGCGTATTAGGAATAAGGCTGAGCAGCCCCAGTTTCACATGGCGCAGGGAGATGAGAATAACGATTGAAATGGCAATCAATGCAATGACCATCCCATCGAGCATACTGATAAGGTTTCTTTTAGACATATGAGAAAACATGATGGACGGCCCAACGGCTTCCGTTACGTTTAGCGCGGGGGCATTCTCCTGCTGCCATTGTTTCGCACGGTCAACCAAGGCGATGGCATCTTCAGAGTGAATGTTATCCATGGTGACAGTCAGGCGCGTCGCGGAACGCTCGGAGTTAAGGGTGTTGTCCAGGGACAGGCCAAAAGGCAAGCTCATCTCGTAAAGAAGCATATACTGGGAGGCAAGAGGCCTACTTTCAGGGATACGGTAATAGGTGGCATCGTCTTCATTCATGGTTCGATTAAGCCGCTTCATGGTGGAAGCAATGCTATCGATATGCATTACCTTATCCTGCGTTTTAAACCACTCGCCCCATGCTTCCAGTTGGCGCAGATACTCGGGTTCAAATATGCCATTTTGCTCAGCCGCACCGACAGAGTAGTGCAGAGCCATTACGCCGGTGAGGTTGTGCCGAATAAAATCATTATCCCGACGAAACTCAATCTCCTCGCCAAAATATTCGGCGAAAAGATCATTAAAACTGGTGGACGGGATGACCAAGCCAAGCCCTACACCCGCCAGTACAAAAATAGCCAACAAGGTATGTCGGTAATTTCGAGCCAGGTGGTGCAGGGAGTCCATTATTTTATCTTGTTGCTCAGAAATTTCGTGGCGTTTTAATGGCACGACTGATAGAAAAGCGGGCAGGAAGAAAATGGAATAAAAGAATGCGGCGGTGACACCCAAAGCAACCATGTTTCCCATATCGTGCATGGGCGGGGATTCGCTGAAATTAAGGCTGAGAAAGCCAATCACTGTGGTAAGGCTGGTTAGGAAAATTGGCTGGAAGTTAATACGTATGGATTCATTCAGGGCTTTTTCTTTGTCGCCATTTTTTGCCCATTCGTGAAAAAAGCTCACCAATAAATGAACGCTGTCAGCAACGCCGAGAGTGAGCACCACTATGGGGACGGCGCCAGTGGTGTTAGATTGCAAAATATCTAGAAAGCCTGCTCCTCCCAGAGAAAAAATGACAGAAAAGCTGACCACCAGCAGCGTGCCGATGGTGCCCCAAAGGGAGCGAGTCGCCACTGCCAGCATAAGAATAAGTAAACCAAACATCACCGGTATCAGAGTTTTCGAGTCATACAGTGCGGCTTCGAAAAAGGAAATATTGAGAACGGTTTGGCCCGATAAATAAGTATTTAAGTCTGGATTTTCTGCCTCTAATTCTGAAGCAATTTGGCGGGCATAATTGACAGCTTCGGCCTCTGGGTCGGCGGAATCCTCGGGTAGGTTCATGGTGATATTCACAGCGGTAACATGGCCCTGGTCAGAGATAAGCCTGCCCACTAACAGTGGTTCTGCCATCACTGCTTCTTTAATCCACTGCACCTTTGTTTGACTCAGCTCTGACTGGTTTTCAAAAAGGGGTTCTACCAGAAGTTCATCACCTTTTACTTCGGTATGTTGATAATTGGCGAGAGAATCTACGCGGGAAGAGTAGGGCGTTTCCCAGGCTTTTTCTGTAAGTTCTTGGATGGCCGAAAGGTTTTTTGCAGTAAAAATATCACCAGACTTGGAAGCTACCGCAATGAGAATGCTATCTTGTTTGCCATACATGTCCTGGAACTGATCAAAGGCCTGGAGCTGAGGATTTTTGTCGCCAAAGAAAATTCGATAATCATTGGTAAAACGCAGCTGTGTCGCACCATAAATGCAGGCAAATATACTGAGAATGGTGAGAATAATGATTGGCCATCGGTAGCGAATAATATAAGGGCCTAATGATGCTTCCATACGAAATATTCCTATTAACAACTATAAGCTAGTAGCGTAACTTTAAGTGCGGGCAAGATTTAGTGAGTGCGTTCAATTTACCTGGAGCAACTTCTCGACAGAGGGTGCAGATTCACCTAAAGCGCTTACTGTATACCTAAACCTAAAAACCTTTTGCGCTAAGGTTCCAGGGTGCTTAAGTCATAACGCGGGGATAAGTAACCAGGGTTATTATTTTTTTAATCTGCTTAGCAACTCGAGCCAATAAAAAGGTTTTTGAACCCGTAGAGCCGAGCGTTGAGAGCTTACCTAAATAGCCAAGCTGCTGGATAGCCTTGGTAGCTGTTAAATGGCGACAAAAGAGAATGTGTTCCTCTCGCAGGTTTAGCGCCTTGTTCTTTTTCCGAATGAGAGGCTTAGCTTATGCTGAGCCTCTCATTCGGTCTTTATGAAAGTTTAGACGCCCATATAGCAAGCTTGTGCTTCATGGATTGCTGGGATATTTGATCTTGAGGTATAGGCTGAATCACCTTGTCGTGAACGAGTAGCTTATAAATATATTCAATTTTGTCATTGGCTGAATCCGTGGGTTCAAACTCCACGACCCCACGTTTCTCGCCGTAGGCCATGCCTTCTTTAATCGCTTTTTTTACTAACTCTTTTTCATTTTTGAGTTTTTTCATTTAAACCTCTTATCATTGGGGGCTTCTTGGCGCTCGGTTAGGGATATAGCCAGCACTACTTTAGGTGGTTGATCAGGATGGTTTTAGCGGAAAGTATTCTAAATGGCGAGCTGGTCAGAAACTTGTTCCGCTGAGCGCCGCTGTTTTTAACGTGTGGCTTCACTGATCTTATTTGGTGTAAGCCTAACACGTAAGCTCAGTTCATAAAGTGAAAGAAGGGCAAGCCATAAGTTCTTGCCAAGGTTTCTATGTAAGTTTTGGATGGATGTGGTCAGAGAGGGTTTGAAGAGGTGGGGTGTGAGTTCTAGCCTAGCAAAGTATGCATAAATGGTGTGTGCTAGAAACAAAAAAGGCCCGCATTTGACTGCAGGCCTTTCATGATATGGTGCCCAGACGCGGAATCGAACCACGGACACGGGGATTTTCAGTCCCCTGCTCTACCGACTGAGCTATCTGGGCAAAAGAGGGCGCTATTAGACCTTTTGGGATGCCCTAAGTCAAGCGCACATTAGGGTTTTTTTGGCTTTACTCGCTTTCACTTGGGGGGGTATAGCCTTCGGCTTTATCAAAGTCTTCGTTGGCGAGAAATTTATCCCGTTGTTCGGCCAAATAGCTTTGTGCTTCTTTATCGAGAACACTTAGGCGTTTTTCATTAATCAGCATGGTTTGCAGTTTTAGCCATTCTTGCCAGGCGAGCTGAGAGGTGGTCTGGTAGATTTCTTCGCCGCGCGGGCCTGGGAAAGGTGGGCGGGCCATTCCTTCGAGTTCTTTGTTGAATTTTTGGCAATTTACAGTGTGAGTCATGGCTGGTTGTGCTCTAGTTGCTATGTTGCTGGACAAGGATCTTTTTAACGGGGCTTGATAGGCCAAGCTGATCAAGCTGGCTTAGTTTAACCCATCTGTGTTGATTGTTCTCCGCGATAACCGTGGGGGCGGTTTTCAGGTTTAGGATGACGGGTTGAATAGTAAGATGAAAGTGGCTGAAGGTGTGGCGAAAGGCGGTGAGTGTTTCGCTATGCTCTGTTTTAAATTGCCATTTCTGTTGGCAGCTTTGCTGGGGTTTGTCTTCGGCGTCTATTTGCGGAAGGCTCCATAGGCCGCCCCATAGGCCACTTGATGGGCGCTTTTCCATGAATATTTCGTTTTCGCTGTTGCGTATGATCAGCATTTGGCAGTGTCGGGTGGGCAGGGCTTTTTTGGGTTTGCGGTGAGGAAGTTCTTTTACCCTGTCTTCTGCGTATGCGAGGCAGCGGCTATTCAGGGGGCAGGGTTCGCAGTCGGTTTTACTGCGTGAACAGAGGCTGGCACCGATATCCATCATGGCTTGATTGTATTGGCGGAACTGACGCTGGGGGGTGTGGCGTTCGCTGAGTTCCCAAAGCTGCTTCTCGACGTCGCGTGTGCCTGACCACCCCTCAATGGCATGGCTGCGAATCAATACCCGTTTGACGTTTCCATCCAAGATCGCGGCACTTTGTTTCATGGCGAGGGATCGTATCGCGTTGGCGGTGGAGCGCCCAATACCTGGCAGACTGATAAGGTTTTGTTCATCGCGGGGGAATTCGCCTTGGAAATCGTTGACGACCATTTGTGCAGCTTTGTGCAGGTTGCGGGCGCGGGCGTAATAACCCAGTCCACTCCAGAGTGACAGCACTTCATCTTCCTGAGCCTTTGCTAAAGCCTGTACATCTGGAAAGCGTTCGGTGAAACGTTCGTAATAGGGGATGACGGTTTTTACCTGGGTTTGTTGCAGCATGATTTCAGATAGCCACACCCGGTAAGGGTTGCGCTGCTTTTGCCAGGGAAGATTTTTGCGCCCGTGTTTTTCGTACCACTGAACGATACTTTGCTGAAACCAGGCTGAGTCTATGGCTTTGATTTTTTTACCCAAGGTTTTAAAGCTCGTCCAGTTCGCAAATAAACTGTAGTTTCGTCGGGTCCGGCTGTTCGGAATGGGAATGAAAACCATTGGCGCGCAGGAAAGCCTGTGCTTGTTGGTCGCTCTCCTCAATGGCGCAGCTGAGTGCGACGGTATGGCGTGCGGCTTCAAAGCGCTTCATTTCATTCAGTAGGGTGCTGCCTACACCGCGACGCCGAGTGGCCTCTCTGACACATAAAAAGTCAAAGTTGGTAAGGCCTTCACAACAAAGGGTTAAAGCTCCGGCCACAAGCTTGCTATTGAATATGCCTGAGTAGTAGCGATAGTCGGGCGATTCAAGCAAGGTGTTGAGCGTTTCAATGGCCGATGGTTGTAGCGATGGGAAGGCTGTATCGGGGTGATACAGCTTGCTGAGGTCGCTAGCGAATTTGTCTTCAATATGGGGGTGGAAATTAACAATTAGAGGCATGGTTTTTCTGCGCTGGGGTATTTTTAAAGCTGTATTGTAAGAAATGTCGGCAGCAAAGACTATCGCTCATCAAGGCTAAAGCTGGTGAGGGGTTTCACGAGTGTTTATACTACGCTGTTTGATGGCATATTTTAAAACTTAAAAACATGAGGGCAGCATGGCTGAAAGACAGGCGTCCGTTGAGCGTAATACGCTTGAGACCCAAATTAAAGTGGATGTAAATCTGGATGGTTCCGGTAAGGCAGAATTGGATACCGGTGTGCATTTTCTGGAGCACATGCTCGATCAGATTGCGCGGCACGGAATGATTGATCTCACTATTCATGCAAAGGGTGATTTGCACATTGATGCCCACCACACGGTGGAAGATATCGGCATTACCCTCGGCCAAGCTGTTGCCCAAGCCGTTGGCGATAAAAAAGGCATCACTCGATACGGCCACGCCTATGTGCCCCTGGATGAAAGTTTGTCCCGTGTGGTGATTGATCTTTCTGGTCGGCCGGGTTTGATCTATGACGTCAGTTATACGCGCGCATCCATAGGCGGCTTGGATACCGAGTTGTTTTACGAGTTTTTTCAGGGTTTTGTGAATCACGCTGGCGTGACACTACACATTGATAACCTGCGTGGGGCGAATGCCCACCACCAGGCTGAAACCATCTTTAAGGCTTTCGGTCGTGCTTTGCGTATGGCACTGGAGCTTGATTCGCGTATGGCAGGCATCACCCCTTCTACCAAGGGTTCCCTGTAGCAAATACAGTTGTTTATTTTTCAGGTGAGCGAGAACGCGTGAATGAGTAATGTAATAGCAGTTATTGATTACGGCATGGGGAATTTGCATTCGGCAGCGAAAGCGCTAGAGCATGTTGCACCCGATGCAGAGGTTCTGGTGACCTCCGATGCGGAAAAGATTCTCGCGGCAGATCGGGTGGTTTTCCCAGGTGTAGGGGCGATTCGTGATTGCATGGGGGAGTTAAAACGCCTAAAGCTGGACCAAGTGGTACAGCAAGTGGCAAAAACCAAGCCTATGCTGGCCATTTGTGTGGGTTATCAATGCTTAATGGCCCACAGTGAAGAAAATGGTGGTGTGGATTGTTTAGGTGTTTTGCCTGGAAACGTGCGCTTTTTTGGTAAGGATCTTTGCGAGCCCAGTGAAGACGGCGAAGAGTGCCCTGTGCTAAAGGTTCCACACATGGGTTGGAATACCGTTAAACAAGTGCAGTATCATCCTTTGTGGGAAAATATCCCCGATGATGCGCGCTTTTACTTTGTTCATAGCTATTTCGTGCAGCTTGATGACCCTGCCTTATTAGTGGGGCGAACGCATTACTCGCATACCTTTGCTGCCGTCGCCGCCCGTGACAATGTTTTTGCCGTGCAGTTTCACCCGGAAAAAAGCTCGCAGCACGGTCTTCAGCTGTTACGAAACTTTGTTTCTTGGAACGGTCAAGCCTGAGTCTCCTGGAACGGCCAGTCCTGATTGTTTATTCTGCAAAATTTGATTAACTGAGTTGAAAATATGTTTGTAATTCCTGCAATAGATTTAAAAGGTGGTAAGTGTGTGCGTCTTCGACAGGGCGTAATGGAAAACGATACTGTGTTTTCCGATGACCCTGTTGCAGTCGCTGGGCGCTGGGTAAAAGAGGGTGCCGAACGCCTACACCTGGTAGACCTGAACGGGGCCTTCGCGGGCGAGCCGGTAAATGGCGAAATAGTCACCGCCATCGCCAAAGCCTATGGTGATTTAACCATCCAAATCGGCGGAGGCATACGCTCCCTAGAAACCATCGAAGCCTATTTAAACGCTGGGGTAGATTTTGTGATCATCGGCACCCAAGCGGTGAAAAACCCTGAGTTCGTGGGTGAAGCATGCAAAGCCTTTCCAGGCCATGTGATGGTGGGTTTGGATGCGAAAGACGGCAAAGTGGCCACCGATGGCTGGGCTGAAATCTCTGACCGTGATGTGACCGAACTTGCCAAAGAATTCCAACAGCAGGGCGTCGAAGCCATTGTGTATACCGATATAAACCGCGATGGCATGATGCAGGGCGTAAATGTAGAAGCCACGGCGCGCCTGGCTCAGGCGGTATCCATCCCAATTATCGCATCGGGTGGCATCACAGAACTGACTGATATTGAACACTTGGTGGCTGTGGACAATCCCCCACTTTATGGCGCAATTACCGGTCGCGCTATTTATGAAGGAACACTGGATCTTGCCGAAGCGATTCGTGTAACGAAGAAATAGACCCCTTGTTACTTTTTACAGGAAGCTGAAATGAGCCTAGCGAAACGTATTATTCCCTGTCTCGATGTGGACCAAGGGCGGGTAGTAAAAGGTGTAAAGTTTTTAGATATCCGCGATGCCGGCGACCCAGTGGAAATCGCACGGCGTTACGACGAAGCCGGTGCTGATGAAATCACCTTCCTCGATATTACCGCCAGCCACGAAGACCGCGATACCACGCAAGACGTTGTACGCGCCATTGCCGGAGAAGTGTTTATCCCCCTTACCGTTGGTGGTGGTATCCGAAAAATTGAAGACATCCGTGCCATGCTCAATGCCGGCGCCGATAAAGTCGCCATCAATACCGCTGCAGTGTTTAATCCTGAATTTGTAAAAGAAGCCGCCGAAAAATTTGGCTCCCAATGTATCGTGGTGGCCATCGATGCCAAGCGTGTCGAGTCAGTGACACCCGATGAAGAGCACTCTGGCTGGGAGATTTTCACTCACGGTGGCCGCAAACCCACCGGTCTTGATGCAGTGGCCTGGGCAAAGCGTATGGTGGACTACGGCGCGGGTGAAATTCTGCTGACAAGCATGGATAGGGACGGCACGAAAATAGGTTTTGACCTGGCCCTCACTCATGCAGTGAGTCAGGCTGTTTCTGTGCCTGTAATCGCATCGGGCGGTGTGGGTAACCTTGAGCATTTAGCCGAAGGCGTGACCAAAGGCCTGGCCGATGCCGTTTTGGCAGCAAGCATTTTTCACTTTGGTGAATATAGCGTGCAGCAGGCCAAGGAGCATATGCGTGACCAAGGTATCGAAGTGCGGCTTTAGGAACTTGACTTATTCCTGATTACCCCCAAATATATGGGGTTAGCAGAGCCATTTTTGGTATAGCTTGCAACATAATAAAGAGCTCTTAAAGTGGGCAAATAGAGGTAATAGTTATGATTCCTATTGGATTTGGAAAAATTGTATTGATTGGGTTGGCATTTACCTTCGCAGTGGGAATCTCCCAGGGCGTTCGCCGCCGCCGTGCACAGTTAGGGCTTAAAGATAAAGAGTAATGGTAATGGGCTTTCATCATCAGCTTTCTTGGGCGCCCAAAATGAAAGTCCATAAAAAGCCGTCAGGCACTCTTGGCTGTTGACCCCTATATCAATGGCCCCTCTCAAACCTTCCGTTTCTCTCACCCTATTTCGTAGCGGGATAGATACCCAGCAAGAGCCGGTTATCTATGTTCGCAGCGATAGCCCAGTCTGTCGGGCCGAGGGCTTCCGTTCCCAGTCTCGGGTGCGTGTTTCAACGAACGAGCAAAGTGTTATTGCAACGCTTTGTGTTGTTAATCCTGTGTCCCTCAAAGAAAATGGTGAATGGATAGAACACGGCCACGCCGCAGTATCGGAAGCCGCCTGGCGTATGCTTAAGCTTTCTGGCGATGAGAAAGCCTTTATCACCCACACCAAAACGGTGGATTCCGTCAGTTACGTTCGCGGCAAACTCTATGGAAAGCCCTTCACCAAAGCTGGACTAAAAGCCATTGTCGATGACGTAGTGGCCGGGCGTTATACCGATATACAGATAGCGGCATTCGTCGCCGCTTGCACCAGCTCTAACCTGTCGGTGGATGAAACCGTCTTTATGACCGAAGCCATGGTGGATGTTGGTCAGCGCCTGAGCTGGTCAAAGCAAACGGTGCTGGATAAGCACTGCATCGGCGGCCTTCCGGGGAACCGAACCACGCCAATAGTGGTTGCTATCGTTGCTGCATGTGGTTTGACCATACCAAAAACCTCATCACGGGCCATTACATCTCCCGCAGGCACCGCGGACACCATGAATGCCCTCACGCCCGTCGAACTCTCTCTGGATGAAATAAAACAGGTGGTGGACAAAGAAGGTGGCTGCATGGTGTGGGGGGGTGCGGTGAACCTTAGTCCGGCAGATGACCTGTTTATTCGAGTAGAACGCGCCTTAAACCTTGATAGTGAAGGGCAGCTGGTGGCATCGGTTATATCGAAAAAACTGGCTGCCGGATCGACCCATGTGGTGGTGGATATCCCCTTTGGCGCTACCGCCAAAATGCGTGAATACAGCGCCGCCCAGGATCTAAAAGCCCGCTTGGAAGAGGTAGGCTACCGCCTGGGTCTGACTGTAAAATGCCTGCTTACCAACGGTGACCAACCCGTTGGCTGGGGAATCGGCCCCTCTCTGGAGGCATTAGATATATTGGCCGTACTCAAAAATGAACATCACGCGCCCGCCGACCTCCGTGAGCGCGCCCTTGCCATCGCTGGCGAACTACTGGAAATGGGTGGCGCCAGTGCCGCAGGCCAAGGTCATACCCTCGCCGAGCAGACCTTACGTTCAGGCAGAGCATGGCAAAAGTTCCAGGCAATATGCCTTGCACAAGGTGGCCTATTCGAGCCGCGAGTAGGGGGGCACTGCCACAATATTCTTGCTCTGCGCCCAGGTGTTCTCACCTACATCAATAATCGTTTTATCTCCAAATTAGCCAAGCTGTTGGGGGCTCCTAACGCCATGGGAGCAGGTATCCGCTTTAACGTAAAGTTAGGTGAAAGGGTAGAAAAAGGCGATTTACTGTTAAGCCTCTACGCAGAAACAAAAGGGGAGTTGGCTTACGCCCTGGAGTTTCTGGATAGTCATCCGAATGAAGTGCTGATTGAGGATGAATTGGTTTAAGTCGGGTTGTTTTGGTGGGAATGATTGCGGGTGTCTGCTAATCGGCTATAAAAGGCTAAGCAAGAGTAAAACTATGTTAATTCATCACTTGGCCTCTCGGCCTTCTTCTAATTATAATAAGAACTGACCATGAATACTTCCAACTACAATAATACGCACTTGACCTTAGCTGGCCTTTTCACCGCATTCCAACTTTTTTTTGTTGCCGCGTTATTCGACAAAATTAATTCCACCTACTCCGTGATCATGGTAATAAATTCAATCCTATTACCGCTTATCATGGCATTCAAAATACCCAGAAACATTAACAATCTTCTGGTCTTGTTTAACACCCTTTTTAAACTTGGAATAGTCGGCTTTTTAATCGCCTGGCTGGCCAGCATTGCACTGCCAAAAACACTCATTGAGAACAACGCCATCATCTTAGATGGTTTGTCTCAATTAGTGGCCATTTCTGTGACCCTTCCCCCTTCTGTTATTCCTTTCGCCGTGTCTCTGTTCGCTGTAGTTCTGATCTCTCCGGAAAAAGCATAAAGCGCAGCGCTAAACATGCCTGCAGAGGCTACTAACTGGCTGTTGAAAGCGTACCCGGTGTTTTTCTCAAATTTTAAAGAGATAAGACTTTTGTCATCTCCCTCTAGGTTGGTAGTGTTCATTACACGCCTATTTTCCTTTCCTAATGCATTCATAAGAATTAATTCTTAGCTCCAGATAGAACTGCTAAATTCATCATACGGCCGGTTCAGCCCGACTCTAGCCTCCGCTAAGTAACATAAAAGATCATAAAGACGCCCGCCAACACCTTACACATAAACCTTTCTCATTTGCTAAGCACTTCATATTCCCCCTTCCTGAATGAGATTAAACTGCTTATACACACCCAGCCACGCTGGCTATCCATAGGAGGGTGCTCATGCTAACGACCATACCCAGATTATTTCGTATACCATTGTATTCGCTTGCAATGTTAATACTTTGCGCCTGCAACCAAGAAAATAATGGCGCGAACACTCCCCCTGTCGCCAGCAACGTTATCATTCGAGATATTAATGGCTCCAACCTGGAGACTGGCGACGTGCTGGTTGCTAGTTACAGCTACAGTGATGTGGATGGCGATGCCAAAGGGGGCGGCCTATTTCGTTGGCTACGTGATGGTTTGGCCATACCCGGTGCAAGCGCAACGCAATATACGCTAACTAGCGAAGACATTGGTGCCGCCATTACCTTTGAAGTGAGGCCCGTGGCGCAAACAGGGGAAAGCCCTGGTGCGGCGGTTACTGGCTCGGTGATTCTAGCTGGTGAAGCTAATGAAAACTGGGACTCCGATGATTTTGAAACCGTCTACGACGTTGGCCCTAGCTGGGCTTATGCGGATCCTTCAGAAATTCCCTGGGAATCACTCGGCCCATCGACGCTGGTTCGCATTCACTGGCGCGCAGAACCCTACCGACACAAGTGGGTAATCAATACCGTCGCCACCGAATCGAACCCCCTCGTTATTGCTGGAATCCCCAATGGGGACCAGCTACCTGTTATCAGTGGCGAAAACGCATTCACCCGAGAGGCGCTCAGCTATTGGAACGAACGTAGATCCATCATCAAAGTCGGCGGGTCCAATTTGCCTAGCGATGACCTGATGCCAGCCCATATCATTATCGATGCCTTAGAAATTCGCTCAGCCCACCCTGGCCACACATTTACCGACGCTGACGGAAACAGAGATAGCTATGCCAGCAATGCCGCCGCCATTCATTTGGAAAAAGGCACACACATTACTGTTCGCAACTGCATTTTGCATGATTCAGGTAACGGGTTATTTTCCGGAGCGGGCACCTCAAACGTGACCATCAGCCGAAATTATATTTATGACAACGGCATCGAAAATAGCATCTACCATCACAATAGTTATACCGAAAGTCTGGGCATTGTCTTCGAGTACAACCGGTACGGACCACTGCGCAGTGGAGCCGGCGGAAATAACCTCAAAGACCGCTCCGCTGGCACAGTCATTCGCTACAACTGGATTGAATCCGGTAACAGGCAGCTTGACTTGGTCGATACGGATTATTTTGAAGCGCAAGCCAGTTATCGAAGCACCTTTGTCTACGGTAACGTCTTAATCGAGCCAGATGGAGCAGGAAACTCACAGATCATCCACTACGGTGGAGACAGTGGCGAGACAGAAAGGTACCGCAAAGGCACCTTGTATTTTTATAATAATACCGTGGTTTCCACACGCACTGGCAATACGACACTAATAAGACTGTCATCAAATACCGAAAATGCAGATATACGTAACAATGTCATCGAAGCAACGGCAGGAGGGAATTATTTGGCTATTTCTGCAGGCCAAGGTGATACGACACTTTATGATAATTGGTTGTCTGACGGGTGGAAAGCAAGCCACGAATCCCTCTCTGGCACCGTCACCAGTGATGGGAATATCACTAGCGCTGAATCGTGTTTGAACGATGTCGCAGGGCAAGATTTTACTCTGTCTGAAAGCGCGGCCTGCATCAATGCGGCCACAGAACTAGCGCCCAATGCGTCAGAGTTAAACATGCAATACTTCCCCCATCAAAAAAGCCGCTTTCGCAAAGAAGATGGTTATAGAGACATGGGCGCTTTTGAGCAGTGAGCTGAGGCCTTGGCACTCAGCTTTCATAACTCAATCACTGTACAATGATGCGCGTAAAACAGCGCAGATCACGGTTCGCTGCAATGCCTTGTTAACTCTCTTTTTCAATGATTAACTTTCTATGAGGAAATGGTATTTCAATACCCTTTTCATCAAGAGCTTTTTTTATCTCTTCAGGTACGGAATAGAGAATATCGAAATAATTTTCACCCTTGCAAAAAGGTCGTACTAAGAAGTCGACCGAGCTATCGTTGAGTGTTTCAACTTCTACAAAAGGTGCAGGATCTTTTAGGATGTGCGGATGATTATCTAGGACACGGTTAATGACCTCTCGGACATCATCAGTGTTTTCTTTGTAGGCTACGCCAAAATGCATATCAACACCACGCACACTATGATGGGAGTGGTTAATAATTTGATTGCCCCAAATTTGGCTGTTGGGAATAATAATTTGTTGATTGTCAAATGTTTGAAGAATAGTCGTAAATAAATCTATTTCCTTAACCTTGCCAAAGCGATCAGCTGCCTCGATAAAGTTTCCAACGTTATAAGGACGAAATAATAGCAACATCACTCCTGCAGCTAAATTCGTTAATGTACCCTGAAGTGCTAAGCCTACCGCTAACCCTGCCGCGCCTAGCAAAGCCACGACTGATGCCGTCTGTACGCCAAATCGATTAAGAACAGCAATAATTACAAAGGCAATAATAATGTATTTGCCTAAACTACCTAAAAAACGAAACAGAGTATCATCAAGCTTTTCGTATTTTTCGCCAGTTTTACAGATGATATTGCTTACCTTGTTGGCAGCCAGCAGCCCAATAATTAAAATTAAAGCAGCAGTTATTACATTAGTCATGCCAGCAATCAGCACTGGTAAGTATTGGCCGACATCTAATTTATCTAGGAGTTCTTGCATTCTTAGTACCCTCTATAGTTTAAAATAAAAATTGGCTTGGAGAATTAACGCTTAAATCAGCCGCCGTGAAACAAGGTCAAGTAACCTTAGGGAGTGATGCTGGCTGGCCTTGTTGAGCGAAGCCGCTAAGCGGCAAAAAAACCATCCTGAAGATCAACGATAACTCCCCTACGTACTCAGCTCTGGGTACGACAACTAGAGTAATTATCGAATGAATAAAGCACAGAAAAAAGTTTGATTCACTGCGCACCCTTAATGTTAACGCATTACAACGGCAAGGCAAGGCGGATGCCAGCATTGATGCATACTCCCGCGCAGTACGTCGCATCACCGAATATTTCGACGCCAGCCCTGATCGCTTAACCCGAGAGCAAATTAACGACTGCTTGGCCGCCCTCGTTAAAAGCTATTCTTGGGGTGCCGTAAAACTTGGCATGGTCTAATTGACTGAGACAACTTAGTTAAGCGAAATTTAATAGCCGCTGTTCTTTATGGTGTAGTGTTAAAAAGCATAGAACAGGTTATTGTTATGCACTTCGGAGTTGAATCCGCCAACTTACCAGACATCGAAATCTACAGTTAACAAGCGGTTGCACCGAAAATTAACTGTAAAGGAGTCCTAAATATTGATCTCAAAATTACCAAAATGGGTAGAATTCGGTGCTTTTATTTTGGCGTTAGTGGCAGGTTTTGTTAATGCGATCGGCCTGCTTAGTTTTGAGCATCAATCTGTTTCTCATTTGTCGGGTACGGCTACCTTATTAGGCACCAGCTTTTTAAATGCATCCTTTCAGAGCGCCATTCACTTGCTGGGTATTTTGTTGTCATTTCTGTTCGGCTCAATCATTGCGGGGTTCTTGTTGCATGGTTCGACTTTAAAGCTCGGCAGGCACTACGATACAGCGTTATTTTTGGAGTCAGCTTTGCTGCTAATCGCGCTATGGTTTTTATCAGTGGGTTCGCCTTATGGTCAGTTTTTTTCTTCGGCTGCGTGCGGTTTGCAAAATGCGTTAGCAACAACATATAGCGGTGCCGTAATAAGAACAACGCATGTCACAGGTATATTTACAGATTTAGGTATCATGCTTGGCGAATTTATGAGGGGTGATGCGCTTGATAAGCGTAAAGCAAAACTTTTTTTAATTATTATTATCAGCTTTATATTTGGTGGTGCATTAGGTGCTTTTCTGTATATGAAATATCAGTTTATGGCACTATTTCTTCCAATATGTATTTGCTTGTCTATTGCGGTGGTTTATCGCGTGTACTCTAAAGATCACAGCTAAGGTTCGGGTATTGTCGGGCTGGTTTTCTGCTGCGCTCCAAACTTAGCGCGAACAAGCATAACTAGGCTGCTATCTCAAAAACGCACAATGCACCGGATGGCCTAAGCAAATCTTATTGTTATCGGTCTGTCGTTTAGTCAGGCTAATGCGAATGTCGTGTTGCAGTTTCATTGGGCTATTTCTGCACGATGCGGTTTCGCGTGATGGGGGTGAAGCGGCATACCGGCGGCTTGCCATTCGCAGATTCCGTCTGACAGAATTTGGACACTGTAACCTTTGGTTTTCAGTACGTCCTGTGCAGTGGCAGACATCAAACAAAATGGCCCACGGCAATAGGCGACGATGGGGAAGTCTTTGGGTAATTCTTCAATGCGTTGTTCCAGTTCTGCCAGGGGGATGGAGCGGGCAAAGGGAAGGTGGCCGTTGAGGTATTCGTCACTGGGGCGTACATCCAATACAATGATTTCACCTCTTATGGCTTGTTGGAGTAGGTTTTGGCGATCATAGGTGGTGAGTTTGTCCCGCTTGCTACTCAGCTCCTTTAAGGCAAGAGTCAGTTCGGCCAAATGGTTTTCCGCCAGCTCTCGCATGGTGACCCATAAGTTTGCAACGTCTTGGCCGCTCAGGCGGTAAAGCACAAACTTGCCTTCTTTACGGGTTTTTACCAAGTGGCTTTCACGCAATACTTTTAAGTGGGCGCTTGCGAGTTTGATACCAATACCCGCCTCTTGGGCAAGTTGATCGACGCTTTTTTCGCTTTGAGCAAGTAGCTCAAGCAGCTCCAAGCGTTTGGGGCTGGAGGTGGCTTTGCCGATTCGGGCCACTTGTTCAAAGAGCTGGTCTTTTTGTGTTGCTGGTTTCATATCTAATAATCTAATGAATATTAGAATAATGTATCTTTTCGAAAAAAGGCTGTCAAGAAATCATAGGCTTGGGTGTAGGGGGGAGAGAAGACTTCCAAGGGGCACAAATGGTTTATGCCGCTTGGGAGTCCTCCCTTCCCTTGTGTTTTAGTTTGCCTCGTTTAAGGGCTTTCTTCTTATCCAGATAAACGGTTGAGTGGTTGTAGCTGCGCGAATGTTTGGCTACTGGGTTGGGTGGTCGTGGGGGTTTTTTCATATCTTTTCCGCATTTGATTGTGGGGGGGGATGGGTATTACATAAACGTTGATATTGGAGGGACTATCTTGGGAGATAGTTCCGTAAAATTCTTTTGATATATAGTGGGCTTAGTACTCGCCATCTGTGCCAAGCAGGCGCGCTTGTCTTGCTTCTTCCTCTTGCAAGGCTGCCTTTATTTCTTCCAGCACGCCGTCTACATCTGCCAGCGCGGAGTCGTCTTCAAAGTACCCGCTTAGTTCGGTTTCAGGGCTGAGTTCTCCCGCTTCGAACAGTGCCCACATTTCCTCGGCGTAGCGAGTTGCCGCCAATGCAGGGGCATAGCGGGAGTAGTAGCGTGTCATGTTGGCGACGTCACGTGCGAACATGGCTTGTGCATTGTTGTTGGCGGCAGCATCCACAGCTTGTGGCAAGTCAATAATCACCGGGCCGTATTCATCCACCAGTACATTAAATTCAGAGAGATCCCCGTGCACAAGGCCTGCGCAGAGCATCAATTTTGCGTAGTGCATCATGGTGGCATGGTCTTCTAGGGCAAGCTCTTCCGGCATGGAAACATCATCAAGGCGTGGCGCGACATCACCTTGCTCGTCGGTGACCAGTTCCATCAGCAATACGCCGTCAACGCAGCCATAGGTGTCTGGTACGCGCACCCCGGCATCGGATAGCCGGGCTAGGGCGTTCACTTCGGCATTTTGCCAAACTTCTTCATTTTGCTTGCGGCCATAGGCAGAACGCTTTTCCATCGCGCGGGCCCGACGAGAGCTGCGTACTTTGCGGCCCTCTTGGTATTGTGCGGCTTTTTTGAAGCTACGGTTTACAACATCTTTGTAGACTTTGGCGCAGCGAGTTTTATCGCCACATCGGACAATAAATATATCGGCTTCTTTGCCGCTCATGAGGCGGCTAAGCACTTCGTCGATAAGGCCTTCCTCTACGAGGGGTTGAAGGCGTTTTGGTACTTTCATTGTGTCCTTTTAAGTAGGAGGTGGGGGGGTGTGCGGTTGCACCCTGAGCTGGGGGATTCTAACACTCTTTAGTTGGATTTATTGCTTGAATTAACCCGAGCTACCCTAATGCAACACTTCAGCTTTGTCTGAGGCTGTGAGAGGCGTTCTTTATGGCCGTGAGGGAGGTTTGTCTGTGAGTATGAATCAAGCCTGCAAGCTTCTCCAGTTAACCTCACATTCGCCAGATTCGGTGGCGACAAAAGCTGAGTCACCTGTGACGGTGATGGAGCAGGTCATGGTGCGAGCGACAAGGTTTGCCAGCGCGCTAATGTCTTGCGAGTCAAACTGGATAACGGATGCCGATAGCATGGCAAACTTGTTTTGGTTTTGCTGCCACCATACGTCAGATTTGCTGTTAAAGCTGTAAACCTTCACTTCTTTGGCTATGCGAGTGGCTTTTTTAATGCGATCCACTGCGGGCTCACCAATATCAATCCACAAAGCCAATTGGTCATCTAGCGTGTGTAACCAGATATCGGGCTCATCGGGTTCTGAAAGCCCTTTGGTAAATATTAAGGACTCTTGTGCGTTCAGACAAAAGGCCAGCACACGCGCCATCATGCGCTCATGGCTTTCTGAGGGGTGTTGTGCAACGGTGAGTTGCAGCGTGTCGTAATAATCCCGATTAAGATCCGACAGGCTGATGTTGAATTTATAAATGGTAGGCTTTAAAGCCATGGTTTTTTCCCAGCACTAAAAATAGAGGGCTCGTAATGAGCGGTATCAATAAGACGATACACCCTTTCGAGTCTTGGCATAAGGGAATTATATCAGCAGTGGGGAGTTCAAAAGTGTAAGGGGGGCATTAAGGTATTAAAATAAACGCAGCTGTTCGATTGTGCTTGTAGTGCTGGTGTTGAGGTTTGATACGCTCAGCCCTAATAGTCGGCAAGGTCGGTGGCCTAACTCGGTTTTAGTAAGTAACTCAGAGAGTGCTTGTGTGATGTCTGTAGCGTGGGTGATTGCATCGGTGAATGAGATGCTTCGAGTGATCTGAGTGAAGTCACTGTACTTTACTTTGAGGGTAAGGGTTCTGGCTGTTTGGTTTTTTTGTTGTAATAAATTCATCACCCGTAACGAAAGCTCTTGGAGGTGGCTGTTGATCTCCTCTATATCCACAATGTCAGACCCAAAGGTAATTTCTTTGCCGATTGATTTGCGTTGGCGCTGATTTCGCACTGGTCGATCATCAATGCCGCGTGCTATACGGAAATAATAGCTGCCAGATTTGCCAAATTTTTCGAGCAAGGCGGGCTCCGTCCATTTGTGTAAATCAGCACCGGTATGAATGCCAAGTTGATGCATTTTTTTTTCTGTTACTTTGCCAACGCCAAAAAACTTGCGTACCGGCAGCCCAAGAATAAATGCTTGCGCCTGTTCGGGTTTGATAACATACAAACCGCCGGGTTTATCCATATCCGAGGCTATTTTTGCAAGAAATTTATTGTATGAAACACCGGCTGAGGCAGACAAATTCAGTTCTTGATTTATTCTACCAATGATTTCTTTCGCAATAAGTGTGGCGGAGCCTTGTTGGCGCTGGCAAGCGCTGACATCCAGGTAGGCCTCATCTAAGGAAAGGGGTTCGATTAAAAGGGTGAACTCAGAAAAAATGTCATGCAGCTGTTGCGATACATCTCGGTACGCATTAAAACGAGGCGGGACGAAAATGGCCTCAGGGCAAAGACGTTTAGCGTGCGCAGAGGGCATTGCGGAGTGAATACCAAATTGCCGCGCCTCATAACTGCAGGCAGCCACGACACCACGGCTGTCGGGTTTGCCGCCCACAATAACAGGGTGGCCTTGCAGATCAGGCTTATCTCGTTGCTCCACGGAAGCAAAAAAGGCATCCATGTCGATATGGATAATCTTGCGCTGGCGGGCGGGCATGGGCGCTTTTACTGGGCCGTTCATGACGTAAGCGGAGGATTCCTATTGCGGATGATATGCCGAAGCTTACGCGCTCGCTTTTGTCAGTCAATAGGCGGATTGTTTTTTCTCTTTTCCAGCCGCCAATCTACTGTTTCGCCACAGTGAGGGCAGCGGTTATTGAGGGCGACTTTCATTTCTTTTTCGATATTCGTGACCACTCTGCCCGTTTCTTTTTCTATCTGTTTGTTTCGGTTGTAGTCCAGAATAATATCGGCTTCGTCTGCATTGAGGCCCAGGTTTGTACGCGTGTCTTTTAATTTTTTTTCTTCGGCTGGGGTGATGATGCCGTCCACCATGACATCTTCCACCAGTTTTTCGTAATGGGCGCGCCGCTGGCGTAATGCTTCACTGAAACCTGAGGCGAGCAGGCCTGCTGGAAGTGCGACGATGCCGATGCTGATGATGCTAATAATGGCCGCCAAGACCTTACCCATTGCCGTAATGGGCGTTACATCTCCGTAGCCAACACCTGTCATGGTGATAACCGCCCACCACATGGCTGCGGGAATGCTACCGAATGCCTCTGGTTGGGCTTTATGCTCAGCAAGGTAGGTAAGGCTGGAGGCCATGATCACCAACATGCAGAGCACGAATAGTGCAGCACCGATGGATCGGGCTTCATCGGACAATACCTTGAGTAGTACCGACATGGAGGAGGAGTAGCGCGTTAACTTAAACACGCGAAGCAGCCTGAGAACGCGCATAAAGCGAAGATCGACAGGGAGAAAGTAACCTAAATAAAGGGGCATTATTACGATAAGGTCGATCAAGGCCATTGGTGTAAGCATATAACGTAGACGCCCCCAGAGAGGGTGGCCGTAGCCTTTACCGGTGTTTTCTACTGCGCTCCAGACGCGCGCAAGGTACTCAATGCTGAAAATAAGAACAGAAAATATTTCAAAATTATCGAAAAAAGCCTGGTGTGTGTTTTGCAGGGATGGCAGTGTTTCAAGAATAACGGAGATAACATTCAGTGATATTAAAGTGATTAAAAACGTGTCGATAACCCGGCTTAAGCGATCGTTTCTCTCGCCAATAGCGAGAATTTCAAATGTCCGTTTTCTTATCTCTTGCATAAATATGCCATGCTCGCGTCGTATTTAACCAGAAGTTGACTAAGTTTAGTCCTTAATGCAATGAAAAGGATAGCGTTGGTATTGTGTTAAGGCGCCTTTGTGACGGAATGTTTATCCAGCAATTGTTTTCGTCCAGATCCAAAGGCTTATCTCGAGCGCTTCTGAAACCGATTTATTTCATCGATCTATTTTTTTCTTGTCGACATCGATTGTTTTTGATATGAGTAAAGAGCGAGAAAGGATGTTTGATAATAATTAATTCTGACGATATCTATTACCCTCCTGCAGTATCTTTAATAACTGATTAATACGTCTATTGATGCCAGATTTCTAAAAAATTTTTCTACTATTCTATTTATTTTAAGTGCCCTGAAAAAAACAATAAGCATGGGTTTTGCGAAACTATTTGACTTGGATGACACCGTTTTTATTGGTAACGAAAGCCTTGTTAAGTACGATAAAGTTAAGTAAGAGTTGGTTCGTGATGCTGATGCTTGTCTTATTATCTCAGAAAAAAGTGAGCCAGATTTATTATTGAGATAGATCACCGAAAAGACACGATTTGTCGGTTATATACAAAAATATAAAACGGAATCCGCCATATTGCGCAATGTATTTAACCCTGAAGAAGTTTGGTTTAATGTCGATGATTTTCTGAAATATATCGGTTGTATCACTGCCAGTTTGTAGTCGGGTTGGGGTATGCATTTCGATGAAAGGGTGAGGCTGCTTCAGCCACCGAGGTAGATCGCACTATCAGTAATTATCCTAGAAGCCTCGGTTGGGTGTGAAAAAGATGTGCAGGATATTGCCGTGTATAGGAAATTTTCAAGATTCGTGTTCATCTTATTGGGCGTAAGCGCCGTATACGGCTGGAGAAGAGATCTTTTTAAAATTTTCCAAGTGCGGCAAGAGCTCGCCTAAAAGCGCCTACTTCCGGCGTGCAGAATTTCGTACTCCAACTGCGGTTTCTATGATTATCCCAATTGAAAGGCAGGAGCTAAAATATCACGAGTTGTATCAATGTTTGTCTAGCCAGCTACACACCGTGTGCGGTACCCATTTTTGATCGAATGAAAACCAAGTTTGATACCACTGATTCATTTAAATATAAGAAGGTGGGCTTAATAAAAGACGGCCATATTCCGACAGCAAATGAAGAACCAATATTTGTAGCATTGCCGAAAACAAAAACTTATGCTCCCCTCACAAAGAATCTTGAGAAAAGAGTTAATTCAGGAAAGTATCGTTTTTAAAAAAATAAGAAAGAAAGGGGGCGTTTGAAAAGAAGAGTTATTTTCTGCTGTAAAACTAGCTTGGGCCGATTACATCAGCCCAAGCTATTTATAGAAGCACTTACTTGGACATCAAGAAAGCCATCTCATCTGTTGGAGAGGACGCAACAACCATATCGCTGGTGTCCATAATGGCCTCAAGATTATCACGAATGTCTTCGCCAGAAATGTCTCCTTTACGGAAACCTGGTGTAACACCCCAGAAAATACGTGCAATACGACCACCGCCAGCACTGAAAACTTCGCCTGTTACAGAGCAATCCTCATGTGCGCAATATGCCACAACAGGTGTTACCAGTTCAGGGTGAAGGTCTTTAGCCATTGGCCCAAGAAGCTCTTCTGTCATGCGCGTTCTTGCCATCGGGGCAAGCACATTTACTTTAATGTTTTTCCGTGCGCCTTCTTGAGCGAGTGATTTAGAAAAACCAGTAATTCCGGCTTTGGCACCACTGTAGTTGGTTTGACCAAAGTTACCAAAACTTGCAGCCGATGTGGTATTGATAATACGGCCATATTCTTGTTCGTTCATTATGTCCCATGCGGCTTTACAGACCCATACGGTGCCCATTAAGTGAACATCGATTACCAGTTGATATTCGTCATCGGTCATTTTTTTGAATGACTTATCACGCAGTATGCCGGCGTTATTAACTAATATATCGACACGGCCATAATTATCCATCGCTGTTTTGATAATAGCTCTGGCGCTATCGCGATCGGACACACTGTTAAAGTTTGCAACGGCTTCGCCGCCAGCTGCTTTTATTTCATCGACTACTTGCTGTGCTGCGGAATCTGAACTTCCTGTTCCATCTACAGCGCCACCGAGGTCATTCACAACAACTTTAGCACCACGGGAAGCCAAAAAAAGGGCATGACACTTACCTAATCCATTACCTGCGCCGGTAACAATCGCAACTTTACCGTCATAACGTAAATCGGACATAACATTTTCTCCATAAAGGTCTTTTTATTTTTAATATTGGATGAATAGGAACCCTTACAAAAAGGTAAAGTCACCTCTCATGCAAACGTTTCCTAATAATCAATAAAGAAATTCTCGACGATTGAGCATGCTCTGTGCCAATAGCCGAGAATAGGGTCGAAATAACGATGAACGAGCTTTCGGGCATCTCTAAAAATTGCCTTTTTACCCGATAGCGGCGTCAGCTCCGTACTCAACTCCTCATGTAGCCCTTGTACACTCGGCTTTGGCTTCCTGCGTC